>JAEEGJ010002503.1_pt1 | contig 92745 bp, 63 predicted proteins | sample 8958761 | NCBI WGS metagenome assembly JAEEGJ01 (sample SAMN16246546, study PRJNA631951) | gut metagenome | biome: gut microbiome; feature: rumen; material: RS-attached | host: Bos | place: Iran: Karaj | collected 2018-10
CAGAGAAGTTAAGCTCACTAGCGCCGATGGTACTGCCCCACCAGGTGGGAGAGTAGGTAGCTGCCGCTTTTCGAAAGGCTCGAGTCAGAAATGACCCGAGCCTTTTTTTTGTGCCCTGCGGGCGCAAAAACGAAAGCGCAAAATGTAACATGTTGATAATGAGCGACAACTGATTCTCCTGGGCGCCGTTTTCCTCCCAGGAGATACAGTTGTTGCTAATAATGAGTGAGTTACATTTTACGGTGGATCAGATGAAATATTTCCGATTGTGGATAATAATCAATATATTGCATAAAATCAGTGATAATCATCTTTTTTGTTATGAAGATCTCATCAGTTTTGCGTTACATAGCATTAGTATTGTCGGTTTTTGTCCTCTGCGCGTGTCCCGGTGTCAATCCTGATGGCCCGGACGATCCAATCGTTCATGATGATCCGGACAATCCTTCTGCTGGGAAAACTGTCAAGGTCGTTTCCATCAGTGTGGACCGAACCGAAGTAATCCTAAATGTTGGCGGTGTTGATTCCATTGACTATTTCATTGAGCCGGAAAACGCTACAGATAAATCTGTTACGTGGGAATCATCTGATCCTTCTGTAGTGGAGGTTGATGAGGAAGGAACGTTCACTGCAACAGGGCCCGGAACCGCGATCGTGACCGTGCGTACCAACGACGGCGGGAAGACTGCAAGTTGCACCGTAAGCGTGCGCAAACGCCTGTTCGATGAAAGCGATTACGGCAAAGCTGATGACGATGGCAAGTGTCGCTATAAGTACGGTTCACGCACCATAGTCCTTAGCGAAGATACTGCGGCGCTGTTTTTTGACGTGAGTAAAGAAGGCTTCCGGGTTAATGACTCAGACCTTGGCGGCAGTCCTGTTTATGCAGGGGATGTATTTGTTTTCCCTGCTTCGGAAATCTTCCCGGAGGGCTATGCAGCTGTGGTCAGGTCTTCGGACGCTACCGGCAGCGATGAGTATAAAGTGTGGAATATCCACACAGCTCCGGCAACGCTTGAAGAAGTATTTGAAGATCTTCACTTTTCCACTATGGATCTGGACCTTGCGAGCAATGTGGATCGTGTGCTTGACGAGGATGGTGCCGAAGTGCAGTTTACTACCACCAAGGCAAGTGCCGGGTTCCAGATACAATTGCCGACGGCTTTCGGAATATCATCCAATATCTCATTGGGAGAGAATTGTTCAGTGACACCGAATCTGGTGCTTGGATTTAAAATGGATGCCGAGTGCGACCTGTCGTGGTGTCGCCTCAATAAATTCAGGACCCGTATCGAGCACAGCGCCAAACTTGATGTGGCTTTTGCTCTCAAGGCTTCAGGCACCCAGAATATTTTCAAGTCGAAAAAATACAGCTTCATATTCGGCACTTTCCCTGTCGGACCTGTTACCCTGCACCCGGTCATTACAGCAAAACTGAACGTTGATCTCACGGGTGAAGTGTCACTTACCACGAACCTCCATTTTTACATGGATGAGTACTTCGAACTGGGTTACACAAAGGAGGGTGGTGCATATGCTGACTATGGTACTTTACCGGAGCCGGAGGAAACCTCTCCTGTGACTGTGTCCGGCGCCCTGAGCGGCGGAATCTCCGTAGGGCCTGATATTGGCATAGGGTTGAGCATCTGGGCCGGAGCGCTGCAGTTTACCCTTGACTTGCAGCCACGCCTCAACGGCACCTTCAACTCCTCTATCCCGTTCAATAAGGAGACCCTTGTGAACCTGATGTCTGGCGCTATGGCCGCAGATGTGCTTGCACAGTCGTACTTTGAGTCATCTTTCAGCCTTAAATTCGGCGGGTCTTTCGATTATGGCTGGAAAGGAAGTACTCCTTTCTCGTTCCCGGGCGACCTGTCTTACTCCCTCTGCAAGCTTTACTTGATTCCTTCCCTGGCGCCGTCATTCAATTATACTGTTACCGGCAACAATGTTCAGTTCGTGACCTCAATTAAAAAACAGAACAGTATTTATGACAAGAACATGTTCATTGTGCTGGAATATCAGGACAGGGAATCGGAAAATTCCAGCAACTATGTGACCAAGCGAATAAATGTGCCACTCAGCCTTGATGGAGTGCGGCTGACAGGTGTTGCCTCCAACCTGCCCAGGGGGCATTACTATAATATCGTCGGTCCGAAAATCGGGATAAGTGCTTTCGACTGCAATCTCGACCTGCTGATGTATCCTGTCCAGCAGTTTGACCGTATGTTCTATATTGAGGACAAGGCTGATTATCCCATGGAAGAACTGAGGCCGATACTCAAGGACATAATCGATTCCGTTCCCGGCTTCTATACGTATTACCCTGATTGTAACTGGGAGGATCCTGATGCGGAGAATTTCTGGAATGTGCGCAGCAGCCTGTCTTATGGCATAAACGAGGTGGAAATATCCCTGCCGTATTCATATATCACAAGAGACTGGTCAATCAACATTGGCAGGCATCCCACATCCTTCAACTGGTTGATTAAGTGTGAGTCTGACTCTGGCACACTTAAGAGCTTGGTCATCGACAATGACACCTGTTGCGGAGTATTCATGGGGTTTGCCGAAGAAGGCCGGCTGGAGGTTCACAGCAAAGCACTGAGAGGCAATGGGGATTATGGCTCAGTGGGTAGCATTGACTTTTACAAACGGTATCCCAAGGATGTCGATCTCAGCCGAAGCGGCATTGAAAATCTGAACTTCCTCAGCGGTATTTCCGGTACACTTAAGCTTGACGACTGTCCATCTCTTCGTACTATATGGAGCGGGATGATGTATAACGATAAAAAGGAATTGATTGTTCCTGCGTCCGTTTCTGCTTCCGGAACTTCGTTGAATCAAATCTTTCTGACCGCGGTAAAGGAAGATAAGTTTGGCTTCCTCAAGAACTTCAATACCAAGAAACTGACTCTGGAACTGAGTTCGGCCACTACCCTGTCGGGTATCCCTGACATCGCGGAAGAATTGTCTGTCACAAGAATGGCATCTGCGACTACTGATGCTGACATGTCGATAATAATCAGTGGAGCTACCAAGTTGAAGACTGTCGAGGTTCCTATTTCCCTTAATTCTCTGAGGGTTTCAGGATGTCCCAACCTGTCAAGGGTTTCAGTGGAAAGTACTTGCCTGACCCTTGACATCCCGAAGTCGGAGAAGATAGTTGTGGGAATCGCAGGAGAAGGTCCCTTGCCCGACTGGACAGCCAGTTATTCCACCAGCGGAGTACAGTTGGTGTACAACCATAAATACACCTATTCATACGACTATGAATTGGTAGGGCCGGATCCATCTGATAAAACCAAAAACGTCTATACACGCACCTACAAGGGCTATAAGACTGCCGAGCATGGCTTGTATTATCCATGGGAGCCAGGTCGCGGCTATCATTGCAACGGCCACTATTATATGGAGAACAGCAATTATCCGAACGAACGCTCTGAAAAGACCAACCAATAAAGAATAATATGGCACCATGGGCTCCATGTCCGGGCAAGCGTCTCGTCCATTGTCAACGCTTTGAATACAAACTAAATACCAAATAGCTATGTTCAGAAGAACCACATTGTTCATCCTCGCCCTGCTGTTGTCCATAACTGCCGGCGCCAGCATAAGGGTTATGTCCTACAACGTCCGGCTCGGAGTCGCCAAGGACGGCGACAATGCCTGGGAAATCCGCAAGGACGCCACTCCCGCCATGCTCCGCGACATCCATCCTGCTGTGTTCGGAGTGCAGGAAGCATACGATTTCCAGGTAGCCTACATATTGGAGCAATGCCCTGAATACAAGGCGGTTGGCGTGGGCCGTGATGACGGTAAGTCGGACGGTGAGCACATGTCCGTGTTCTACGACACTAGCCTTATCGAACTACTGGAATGGGGCACCTACTGGCTCTCCGAGACACCCGATGTGCCGAGCTACGGCTGGGATGCCAAGTGCCGCCGCACCGCCACGTGGACCCTCCTCCGCGACATCGCCTCAGGGCAGAAGTTCTACTTCGTCAACACCCACCTCGACCACCGCGGAGCCGTGGCCCGCAAGGAAGGTCTTGCCTTGATCTACAACAGGATACAGGCTATGAACCCCGACGGCCTTCCCATGGTCCTCACAGGCGACTTCAACGTGCTGACCGATGACGAGTGCCTGACTGACATATCCACCTTGATGAAGAACGCCCGCTTTTATTCCATCGACGCCGACACCATCGGCTCCTTCAACGGATTCGGCAAATACGGTATTTCAACAGGCGCTCCCACGATCACCAAGAAGAATGCGAAGCTCGATGAACTGCAGCCCATTGACTACATCTACTACAGCGGCTTCGACCAGAGCCTTTGCTTCAAAGTGGTCATCCAGAGCTATGCAGGCAGGAAATTCATCTCCGACCACTTTCCTGTCTATGCCGACCTGGTCATGAAGGGCAGCCGCATCGAGTCCGGCGTGGTTGCCAGCAAGATACTCGGAGTGGAGAAGAACTACAAGGTCTACCTGCCCGACGGCTACGACCTGGATCCGGACAGGCGCTACCCCGTCCTCTACCTCCTCCACGGGGCCAAAGGCACCTGCAACACCTGGCCCAAGAGCTACAACATGAAGATAATCACCGACTGGCGCATGAGCTCCGGATTCAGCGTGCCGATGATAATTGTCATGCCGGACGCTTCCGGCGACGGTCCCGACAACGTGGGCCGCTATATGGGCTACTTCAACTACGACGGCTGGCGCTACGAAGATTTCTTCTTCGAGGAGTTCCTGCCCGAGATTGAGAGCCGTTACCGCATTGTGGGAGATACCAGGCACAGGGCCATCGCAGGCTTGTCCATGGGTGGCCATGGCACCACATTGTTCGCCATGCATCGTCCGCAGTACTTCTCTTCCGCATGCCCGCTCAGCGGCCGTCTCGAAGGCCGTCCCAATGCCTACCACGACCGCCCGGAGATGCAGGAGTACCTGGACCACGTGGCTGAAAACGATATGCCGAAATATCTTCGTGACCGCCCGGCAGAGCAGCAGAAGGCTATTTCGGCAATACGCTGGTATATCGATTGCGGCGATGACGATTATCTCGTGGACGGTTCGCTGAACCTGTGGCGCGAGATGAAGAAGCTTGGCTTCCCCTGTGCCCAGCTCCGCGTCAGGGAAGGCACACACAACCAGGAATACTGGCGCACCGACCTTCCCGAGGTGCTGACTTTCGTCTCTATCGGTTTTTCATCTGATAAATAGCCTTCGCTTGTGCATTGTTTGGGAAGGGAATTGTTCTTCGAGTGTTGTTGCACGACTGTCCGTGAGGTCGTGGAAGCGATTTGTGGCGGCGCGTCAAGGATAGAGCTGTGTGAGGAGCTTGAGATTGGAGGGGTGACTCCGTCTGAGAATTTGATCCGCGAGGCGCTGGAAGCGAACCCTGCGGGGCGGCAGATTCCAATCAATGTGCTGGTGCGGCCAAGAGGCGGGAATTTCGTTTACTCAAAGGACGAGGCCGAAGTGATGGCCGATCAGATCGGGCTATGTAAGCAATTGGGCGTCAATGGCATAGTTGTCGGTGCGCTGGATGGCCAGGGAAATGTTGATATGTCGTTGATGCGCCTTCTGATGGCTAAAGCAGCGCCGCTCGAAGTTACATTCCACCGTGCGTTTGACGAATGCCGTGCTCCTGAGGAGGCGCTCGAAAACATCATAGCCCTTGGCTGCAGAAGGCTGCTTAGCTCGGGTCACGAAAGGTCTGCCGATGAAGGACGGGAACTCCTCTCGAAGCTGGTCCGCCAGGCCGGCGGCAGGATTATAGTGATGCCTGGAGCCGGGATAACGCCGGACAATATAGCAAGGGTAGTTCAGTCGACGCAAGCTACAGAGTATCATGGTTCTGCCCATGGCCCTGCCGGCACGACCGACCGGGCAGTCGTCTCAAAAATCATCAGCTGCTACCAGTCGGGGAAGTAAATAATACAAATACTGTTTTGAAATGGTTGCCAGGTAGAGCAACCATTTCAAAACAGTATTCTAAGGGAAATAGTTATTTCTTCAGATACTCGTCGATGGCCTTCGCTGCCGTGCGTCCCGCACCCATGGCGAGGATCACGGTGGCGGCACCGGTGACGGCATCGCCTCCGGCGAATACGCCCGGACGGGTGGTGGCACCGACTTCGTTGGCCACCAAGCAGCCGCGCCTGTTCACCTCCAGGCCTTCCGTGGTCTTGGAAATCATGGGGTTAGGAGAAGTTCCGAGGGCCATGATCACGGTCTCGGTGTCGATCTCGAATTCGCTGCCGGGGATGGGCACGGGGCTGCGGCGTCCGCTCTCGTCGGGCTCGCCCAGTTCCATGCGGATGCACTTGAGAGCCTTTACCCAGCCCTTCTCGTCACCCAGAATCTCCACGGGATTGGTGAGCATATCGAAGATGATACCTTCTTCCATGGCGTGATGTACTTCCTCGCGGCGGGCGGGAAGTTCGGCCTCGGTACGCCTGTACACGATGTGAACCTCGGCACCAAGCCTGAGGGCGGTACGTGCGGCATCCATTGCCACATTGCCGCCACCCACGACGCACACCTTCTTACCGGCGTGGATAGGAGTAAGATAATCCTCCCTCCAGGCCTTCATAAGGTTGTTGCGGGTAAGGAACTCGTTGGCTGAAAATACGCCGCAGAGGTTCTCGCCGGGGATACCCATAAACTTGGGCAGACCGGCGCCGCTGCCGATGAATACAGCCTTGAAGCCTTCCTCGTCCATAAGGGAATCGATGGTGACCGTCTTGCCTATGATAACGTCGGTCTCGATCTTGACGCCGAGCCTGCGTACTTCTTCAATCTCGATTTTGAGCACTTTGTCCTTGGGCAGACGGAACTCGGGGATACCGTATTCCAGCACGCCGCCGGCTTTGTGAAGCGCCTCGAAGATGGTTACGTCGTAGCCCCACTTGGCAAGGTCGCTGGCGCAGGCAAGGCCTGCAGGACCGGATCCGACCACGGCTACTTTAATGCCGTTGGCGGGAGCGCAGGTGGTGGAAGCATGTCCGAGAGTCTCGTCGGCAACGAACCTCTCCAACTTGCCGATTGCCACGGGTTCGCCCTTTACACCAAGAACGCAGCTGCCCTCGCACTGAGTCTCCTGAGGACAAACGCGTCCGCACACGGCGGGCAGAGAGCTGTCTTCGGCAATGATGGCCGCGGCACCTTTGATATCACCCTCGCACACCTTGGCGATGAATTCGGGGATCTGGATATTTACAGGGCAAGCGGTAACGCAGCGCGGATTCTTGCAATGCAGGCAGCGTGAAGCCTCAAGCATTGCCTCCTCGCGGTTGTAACCGTAGCAAACCTCATCGAAATTGGTTGCGCGGACCTTGGGATCCTGCTCGCGGACCGCGACTCTGGGTATTCTGTTAGCCATTATTTTCCCCTCCCTATTTTACAAACGTGGTGTTCATTGACTTCTGCCTCTTCGGCCTTGTACTGGCCCTGGCGGCGCATTGCCTCGTCGAAATCGACTTCGTAACCATCGAATTCGGGGCCCTCTACACAAGCGAAACGGGTCTTTCCGCCCACGCTCACACGACAGGCTCCGCACATTCCGGTGCCGTCCACCATAAGGGTGTTCAGGCTCACCACTGCGGGGATGCCAAGCTTCTTGCAGGTGAGGGTGGTGAACTTCATCATGATCATGGGGCCGATGATGACGGCCTGGGTGTAGCTGTGACCCTCGCTCACTACATGCTCGAGCATATTGGTGCCCATACCTTTGAAGCCGAACGAGCCGTCGTCGGTACAGACGAACAGATTGTCGCAAACGTCCTTCATCTCATCCACATAGATGAGCAAGTCTTTGGTCTTGGCGCCTATGATGACGTCAACGGGTACGCCGTGCTCCTTGAGCCATTTGGCCTGAGGATATACGGGAGCGGTGCCCAGACCGCCTGCGATAAGGATGTAACGCTGTTTCTTAAGCTCCTCTTCGGGCATTTTTACAAATTCGGACGGCTGTCCCAGAGGGCCCACTACGTCGGCGAAGCATTCGCCTTGCTCATAAGCAATGATGTCGGCAGTCGATGCGCCGATTTTTTGGGTAACGATAGTCACAGTGCCCTTCTCGCGATCGAAGTCACTGATGGTAAGTGGAATGCGTTCGCCCTTTTCGTCGGCGCGGACGATGAGGAACTCTCCGGGCTGTGCCGCTGCGGCAAGCCTGGGAGCATGAACCTTCATCCGGCAGATGATGGGGGTCAGCATCTCTTTTGACAAAATTTCAAACATTGTTTTAGTTTATTTGATGTTGTTTAGCATTTTCTCGATTACTTCAAAAGCCTCTTTCATGGCCACCGGCTCAGGGGTGGTATCGCTAACCACGAGGTCATAGACGCCTCCTTTGAGCTGATGGCGTCCCGCCTTGAAGCGGGCGGTACTGCTCGAAGCGGCGTAGTGCTCGTTAATACAGGGTTTGGGATTGAGCGAGAGGAAAAAGTCGGAATCCGTACGCAGGTCTTTGTCGAACTCTCCTATAATCTTGAGTTCGATGCCCCTCTTGTTGAAGAATTCCTTGAGCTTGAGCTTGAACGGCTCGCAATACGGCTCTACCGCATTCACGTACACCACGGCGCTGCGGATTTCCGACAGAGGCATGAGCCTCGTGGGAATCTTGCTGCGATGCGCCCGGAGCGCAAATGCGCGTACCAACTTGCGAGTGAAGCCCATTATTCGTACTTGGCGATAAGATCCCTGATTTCAATCTTGGCGTCCCTCCAGCGGGGGATGTCGATCTTGGTGCCTATAACCTCCACCACCTTGGCGGCAATTATGGAACCCACCTCACCGCAAACCTTCAGGGGCATGCCGAGCGAATGGGCGTAGAGGAAGCCCGCCGCATAGGTGTCGCCGGCGCCGGTGGCGTCGATGGTATTTGCGGGCCAGGCCTCGATGTAGTGCTCTTCCCTGGCTGATTTGACCCAGCTGCCGTCTTTGCCGACCTTGAGCACGGCAATGTCGCAGTGGTTGCTGATCTCTTCCAGGATTTCCCTGGTGCCCTCCAGCTTGGTGAATGCGCGCCCTTCGGTCTCGTTGGCGAAGACTATATCGACGTAGCGGTCGATAATATCATGCAGGAATGCGTTGTTGCTCTCCACCACGTTGTACGAGGCCATGTCCAGCGATATGATGCAGCCAGCCTCGTGGGCCAGTTCTACCGCCTTGCGGATAAGCGCCTGGTTCTGAACCAGATAGCCCTCGATGTGGAAGTAGTCGTGCCCTGCGAAGTACTCAGGTTTGAGATCTTCGGGCACCAGGTCGAGGGCGGCTCCCAGATATACGGCAAAAGTGCGTTCGGCGTTGCCTCCGCTGACGAACACCATACTGCGTCCGCTGGAATGCTCGCTCTTGAGCAGCAGGGTATTGACTCCGTATTGCTCCTGGTCGCTCTTGAAGAGCAGGCCCAGCTCGTCGTCTCCGATTTTGCCGATGAAACTCGACGGCATGCCGAAGATGGATGTACAAACGATGGTGTTGGCAGCGCTGCCGCCGGCGACATATTTAACGCCGAGCGGCTTGAGGGCGGCCCATATCATATCGCCCGTCTCCATGTCAACATGCTGCATGCTGCCCTTGGGCAGATGGTAGGTCTTGAGCAGCGAATCGTCCGGCAGTACGGCCAGAATATCCGTCAAAGCATTGCCAATTCCGAGAATAGATTTCATAACTTACAAAGATACAAATGATTCTTTGAAAAATGCTATCTTTGTACCCGTGTTTAAGAAGTACCTGATTATTTTCCTCATATCAATGGTGCCGCTGATCGAACTTCGCGGTGCTATTCCCGTGGCGGTCGCTTACGAGCTCCCCCTGGTGCCGTCGTATATTATCGCGGTGATTGGCAATATGTTGCCCGTGCCGTTCATCTTCCTTTTCGCTCGGCGTATCCTGGAATGGGGCAAGGATAAGAAGTATATTGGCAAGTTTTTCAGCTGGTGTCTCGAAAAAGGCGAGAAGGGAGGCCGCAAGCTTGAGTCAAAGGCCGGTCACGGGCTTTATTGGGCCCTGCTGCTGTTCGTGGGCATTCCTCTGCCCGGCACCGGCGCATGGACAGGTACCCTTGCCGCCAGCATCTTGAATATGGATTTCAAGAAGAGCGTGCTTTACGTTATGCTTGGTGTGGTGCTAGCCGGCGTGATTATGCTGCTGGCGTCCTTGGGCGTATTCGGGGCCATCAACCTATTCAAGTAGATCTTCCTACTCTCCCATTTTTGCCGACATCAGCTCCGAGTTGATTTTGTCTTCCCAGAGCACTACCAGCTGCCCGTTGTTGACAATTACGGGGGCGAGGCGCAGCGTCACGGGGCCGCAGGGCGTGTTGTATGTCGAAATCCATTTGCACAATCCCATATTGAGATGGTGCAGTTCGAGCCCGTCGCCCTCGCGGAAAGGACGCTCGAACTTTTCGATCCTTGTGGGACGGCCGAACTGCCTGGTCAGGCCTTCCTGCGCTGCGAGGTAATCTTCTTTGCAGAGCCTCCAGTTGTTGCGTATGGCAAATGTTGCCGTTACTGCGTACACATCTCCGTTGTCGGGGTTGGACTTGACAATCAGAGTGCACTCGCGGCCGAATAGCTTCCCTTTGAGCAGTGTGCGGGCTATATCGTCTTCCCACTCTTTGAATCCGGCCTCTTTAAGCTTGTCTACGAAGCTGGATACGGGACCCTCGATAGGTATTCCCTCGAAGCAAAGATGATCCTGTGCTGATGCCGAAAGGCACAGCATAGCGGCTGCAAATATGGTCAGAAGGTACTTCATAACGCAGTTCATTTGATGTGTTAAGTTACAATAAACATGCCTCCGGTATGCAAATATAGCTTTTTATGCTAACTTTGTAAATATGAAAAAAGTAATTGTTGTATCGGCACTAGCCATGCTGGCAGCTTTTTCGGCCGGCGCCCAGATGATGCCCGATTCCACCGTGCAGGTTATTGCCTACTGGGATAAAGGCGAGAAGGTTATGTACAAAGTCGAGAACTCTACAAAGCAAATTTACAAGAGCGGCGAGGAAAAAGTTTTGTCGTCCAGTACTGAAAATGATTGTTTTGAAGTCGTCGACCAGACCGACACTTCTTATATCCTCCGCTTGACAATGAAAGATGTGGTCACGTCCAGCCTGGATGACCCGCTGGATTCTGAATTCATGTCCGATATGATAGGCCGTTTGCAGCTGGATTTCCTTACTGACGAATGCGGCGACCTGAAAGCTTTCAATAATCTTTACTCTGAGTGCGAGCGAGTTACGGGGGCTCTTCCTAAATGGCGCGACGAGTTCATCAAGCAGAAAGGACATAAGTTGAATTCAAAGCAGAAGGAGCGCTTGAAAGCCTTGACCGGCGGGTTGGCAACGCAGATCGGAGATCCTGACGCGCTATACAACAATACGGTCCCGACGCTCAAGAACATGCTTTTCTTTCACGGGCTCAGGCTGGATACTGCCAAGGTCTATAATGTAAATACTAAAATAGACAATATTCTGAACCATTCATTCGACGCTGAGCAGTCTTTCTGGGTCGATCCGGCGCAGTCCGACACTACATTTGTCGTCATCAAAGGCGTAGCTTCACTTGGAAACGATACTTTGATGCCTTATCTGGAAGAGTCCGTAATGGGAAGGCTCAGGGAATCTACGGCCGATGAAGATGAATTCAATCAGTCCTGGGAACAATGGCTGCAGGAGGCTGTCGACACCCACTTGCAGGTGACTTTTGACAAGTATTGGCTTTGGGTGATACATCTCCCTTCCGGCTGGCCGACCCATGTGGAAATTATGACCGAAACGAAGGTTACCTCCGACGATGAAGAGATAAAAACCGTGTCGGATTACCGCTTGGTTTTCGAAGATCAGATGTAAAAAAAACTCCGGAACGACCTTCCGGAGTTTTTTATTGGTGTGCGGGGATTATTTCAGGAAATCCTTGAAGAGCCTCTCCATCTGCCGGATAATGCTTTCGCGGTCGGTGGGATTGTTCTTGTAGCCCCGTGGAATGGAACCGAACCAGACGGGCTTCCCGGTATTGCTGTCAAAGATTAATGAGTATACGCCGGTCTTGTAGGCCTTTGTATCATCGTATAGATGTAGATTGCCGTTCTTAAGTAAATCCACAACCCTTCGGCTTGTCTCGAGCGCAGCCTCCGCCTCTAACTGGTTTTCGCTTTTGCAGAATCCCACATCGGTAATCAGCAGGCCGTAGTTGCTGCCGCTCTTTTTTACGGCGTCAACGATCTGCCCGGGGACCTCCTGGCGCTTGGCTCCGGCGGCGCCGATTTCAGACAGGTGGCGCATCCAGTTGGCGGCATCCACATCACTTTTATAATCGATGGATGCCGATTTTTTGACGGGAAGGCCGATGTTGCCTACAACCTCGGAAATCAGCTGCTGGTTGAGCTGTGAAGGCGCATCGACATAATTGGTCTGCCACTCACCGAAAGCGTCAGTCAGATAAGAATAAGGGCTGACTAAAGTTATTGAATCAATGTTGGAAGCATTGCCCGAGAAGAATTTAGATGCTCCGCAGGAAGTAAAAAACAGGGACGCTGCAATAAGCAACAGGGGGATGAATTTTTTCATATAGATTTATCGTTTGTCTGTTATTTTCACATTCGGATAGTCTTTGGCATCGAAGGATACCTGCTTTTCGGTAACCCCGAAGGAGATGCCGCGCATGGTGACGGTTATGCCTTTCATCTGGGCGCTTAAGCTCACTGGGTAATAGGTTCCCTTTGCCACCACGATATCGATAGTCTTAGGAACGTCTTTCTCTTTGTTGTCCTTGGATTTCTTGCAGTTGAAGTACCAAGCCTTGTCGGTCTCTTTGCTCAGGGTTACGTCGTAGCCTTCGGCGATGTCGTTGAACATCTCGGTGTCGCCCTCCGAGGAGGTGGGCCTGTCGGAGTTCTCTTTTTCGATGATGACCTCGTTGTCTTTTGATGTATAGGTCCATTTGGATTTGCCGTCCGACCAGGTTATGACATCTACTCCCGCCATGCTGGCCTCCAGGCGGAACTTCTCTCCAAGGGCGTAAGTCTTGGTGCTCATGGCGCCAAGGATGGGGATTTTGACATCGACGGTCATAACTATTCCGTCTTTCTCATGGGCGGCCATCGCGGTCTCCATGCGGGAGAGGATTTCCTCGGGGGTCTGGGCCAGTGCCGCTGCGGAGCAAAGCAGGGCGGAAATAAGGAAAATGAGCTTTCTCATCCTAACAAACAATAATGGTGATACGTGCAAATATAGCACTTTTTCTTATCTTTGCACACTATGCGACAACTCAAGCTTACCAATACGCTTACGCGTACCAAAGAACTCTTTAAACCTATCCAGGAGGGCCATGTGGGAATGTATGTTTGCGGCCCTACGGTTTATGGGGACGCTCATCTGGGGCATGCACGCCCCGGAGTTACTTACGATGTGCTGAGCAAACTGCTCAAGCACCTTGGATATAAAGTGCGTTATGTGCGGAATATAACCGATGTGGGCCATCTTGAGCATGATGCCGACTCCGGAGAGGACAAGATAGCAAAGAAGGCAAGGCTCGAGCAGCTGGAGCCTATGGAAGTGGTGCAGGCTTATACCCTGCGTTACCATGAGGCCATGCGCCTTCTCAATGTGGCGCCTCCCTCCATCGAGCCCAGGGCCAGCGGCCATATCGTAGAGCAGATCGAGGCCGTCAAGAAGATCCTCGACGCAGGCTATGCTTATGAGTCGAACGGCAGCATCTATTTCGATGTGCAGAAGTACAACCGTGACCATCACTACGGCGTTCTTAGCGGCCGTAACCTTGACGATACCCTTGAAGGTACCCGTAACCTTGACGGTCAGGAAGACAAGCGCGCACCCTTCGATTTCGCCCTATGGAAAAAGGCGGAGCCGGAGCATATCATGCGCTGGCCTTCCCCGTGGGGCGAGGGCTTCCCCGGCTGGCACCTTGAGTGCTCGGTGATGGGGGAGAAGTATCTTGGATGTGAGTTTGATATCCATGGCGGAGGAATGGACCTGATGTTCCCGCACCACGAGTGCGAGATTGCCCAGAACGTGGCTTGCCGCGGCACTCAGGGCGTGCACTACTGGGTTCACAACAACATGATTACCATCAATGGCCAGAAGATGGGCAAGAGCCTTGGCAATTTTATCACCCTGCCCCAGCTCTTCAGCGGAAATCATCCCAAGCTCGAAAAGGCCTACAGCCCCATGACCATTCGTTTCTTCATACTTCAGGCACATTACCGAGGCACGCTTGACTTCTCAAACGAGGCTCTTCAGGCGGCCGAAAAGGGCCTTGCCCGCGTAATGCAGGCCTCGCGTGACCTGTATGCCATGGCCGGCCGCAAGGCTCCCGTGTATGTGTATGGAGAGGAGAGTTTTGCAGTGGCGCCTGACGACTGCCCCGCCACGTCGCCTGCCGTGCGCGAGGTATTCGAGGGTATTTATGATGCCCTGTGCGATGATATGAATACTCCCATGGCCCTTGCCAGCATCTCGGAAGCAGTTAAGATTATCAATTCCGCTAAAGCGGGGCAGATTAAGCTGAGCGACGGCGACCTTCAGACCCTTTGCCAGCTTTTTGACGATGTGGTATTCGGCGTGCTTGGCCTCAAAGACGAGGAGACCGGTTCCGAGGGAGCCCGTAAAGTGATTGACGGACTTATGGATATGGTGCTCGAGCAGAGGGCCGCGGCCAAGGCTGCCAAAGACTGGACGACTTCTGACCATATACGTGACGCTCTCAAGGCTCTGGGTATCCAGGTTAAGGACACTAAAGACGGGGTAGAGTGGACCCTGACTGAATAATGCAGGCAAAGACTGTAATAAAATACGTTGTATCATTCTTGCTTGCAGGAGTGCTGGTATTCTTTGCTTTCCGTGGCGTTGACTGGAAGGCCTTCTGGGGTGGATTGGGAGAGACCCGCCTTTTCTGGCTGGGAATGTTCGTCGTTTTCTCCTTGCTTGCCCTTGTGTTCCGCGAGGAGCGCTGGAGGGCGATCATAAATCCCATCGACCCGGAGGCGAAGCGCCTGGATGTGTGGGATGCCACCAACGTGGGCAATCTTGTCAACGTGGTTCTGCCTGGCGCCGGAGAATTTGTGCGCTGCGGCTATATAACCCGCCGGAACATGACCTACGACAAGGCTCTGGGCACCATAGTTTGTGAGCGTGTGTGCGATCTGGTGGCTGTGGTGGTGCTGTTTGCGATAGCACTGCTGAGTGGCTGGAGCAAATTCGGCGGCTTCTTTACCGAGCAGATCTGGACCCCTATTGCGGGCCGCCTTGGGGCATCGCCCTGGTGGTACCTGGGCGGGGCCTTCTTGGTGGTGGCGCTGCTTATCTGGGCCATCTTCCATTGGAGCGGCAGCAATAAGGTCTGCGGCAAGATTGCCGGCTGGATCAAGGGCCTGGGCGCCGGATTTGTGAGTATCGGTAAAATGAAGCACAAGTGGCTTTTCGTGCTCTATACCGTGCTTATCTGGACTATGTACGTACTTATGAGCTGGTCGGGCTTGAAGGCTCTTCCCCCACTTGCCGGGCTGGGTATTTCAGACGCCCTGTTCATCTCGGCGGTGGGCAATGTGGCCTCTGTAATTCCCGTTCCCGGCGGCATAGGCGCCTTTCATTACCTGGTCAAGGCCACGCTCATGTCGCTGTTCGGCGCCACCGAAAGCATGGGTCTGGTATATGCTGTATTTTGCCACGAGTCGCATGCTATCATCATAATCATCCTTGGCATTATATCGTACATACGCTTTACCCTGCGTAAGAAATCATAATTTTTTACTATATTTGCAGCCCGCTGGTTCCGTAGCTCAGTTGGATAGAGCAACAGCCTTCTAAGCTGTGGGTCGCGCGTTCGAGTCGCGCCGGAATCACCAACCATAGAACATCAAAGCACATGCGCCCGGCCGTCTGCCGGGCGCATTCCGTAGGCCCCGGCTCAGAAAGCTCGCTTCCAAGAGCCGGGGCCTACGGAATAGAAGTCCCTGTTACACAGCACTTTATGCAAACTGACCTGGTTAAAAATGACCAGGTCAGTTTATGTAACTGCCTATAAGTCAAGAATGTCCAGTCAACGCCTTTTGTTCATCATCTTGTCGCTTCCGCGCAAATTTTTTGTTATTTTTGTCTATTGCAATGAGAAACATAACGCTACTGGTAATTATTACGATGATAATGTCTTTGGGAGCAAAGCCCTCGGGGGCTTTTAAGTACTATGAGTATAATTCTTCAACCATGAGGGAGTATCCGCATGAGTATTACCGTCTGGACTATTCAGGGCAGGAAGGAGCCGTCCTGAGTTGGGCCAAATGCAATTCCGAAGTTGTGCGGGTGAGAGTGCCGGAAGATGCTGTGCGTAAGGTGGATTCACTGATATGCAGCTATAAGCTCTACAAGCTCAAAAAGACTTATCGCCCGCCGTTTATGGTGCACGACGGTATTCAGTGGCATGTTTATTTTGGATATGAGCAGGGGAATGTCAGTTGTGTAGCCGATAACGCCTGGCCGCCGGAAAAGCTAAAAGAGGGCATCAAAGCCGTCAATGCATATCTCGATTCGTTAATTAAATCTGCTGAAGAATGAAGGCGATTATAGCTATTCTGCTGTCTCTGTGCTCTTTGGCTCTTCCGGCCCGGGAGACCAGGGATTCTCTTTCGGTTGACGGTCCGTATGTCTTGTATACCGATGGCGGCGTGAGAGTCATTACCGTCGATAAAGATGGCACCATAGAGGATAATCTTTACCCTGAAGCTCCCGCTACCTTTAAGGTTACCGACCATCTGGGGCACTATCCGTTCGAAGTCAGCCTGAGGCCCTTCTCGAGGCAGGAGTGGCTTGTGGAGTCTCAGCCGGAGCGGGTGTTTGTAATGTCCGACCCCCACGGACGGCTTGACTGCGTGGTTAGCCTCCTGCAGGGGAACAATGTGATAGACAGCGATTTGCGCTGGTCTTACGGGCAAGACCATCTGGTGGTGATCGGAGACATTTTTGACCGGGGCGAAGACGCCGTTCAGATATATTGGCTGTTCTACAAGCTCCAGCAGGAAGCGCAGGAGGCCGGCGGCCGTGTAACCATGCTCCTGGGGAACCACGAACTTATGGAATTCTCGGGGGATATGCGTTATGCCAAACCCAAATACAAGATACTCGCGCGGGAGCTGGGGGTAGAATACCGCGAGCTCTTCGGCCCTTCGTCGGAACTCGGAAGGTGGATAGCGTCGTGGAATACCATCTGCCGGATCGGGCGTGACCTCTATGTGCATGCCGGACTCGGAGGCGACTATTATCGCTGGAATCTCCCCGTGCCAACTGTCAATGCCCAGATGAGCGAAGCCATTTTCTTTAAGAACAAGGAGCGAAAAGCCATCTCTGATACGTTGTATTTCCTGTGCGGCAGCTACGGCCCGATATGGTATCGCGGCTTGGTGCTTAAAGAACAAAGGTTCCGGCCCATTCAGCGCGATACCCTGGATTTGATTCTGAACCGCAGCGGAGCCGACCGTATTATTGTAGGGCATACTATGTTAAAAGATGTGAGCACTTTCTTTGACGGCAAGGTGATCGATGTAAATGTGGACAACCGCGTCAACATGCGAAAACGCCGCGGCAGGGCCATCCTGATCGAGGGCGGCCGCTATTATGTGGTGGGCGACAAAGGCAAAAAGCGGGTGGCAGTAAAATCATTTTGAGATTGCGGCAAAAGGCGCTATATTCGCCTTTCGGGCATAAATAAATGTACTATGAAATTTTTAGGTAACATACTCTGGCTGCTTTTCGGCGGTATCCTTGTGGCCGTATTTTACTTCATCGTGGGCTTGCTGATGTGCATTACCTTCGTGGGTATTCCTTTTGGCGTCCAGCTGTTCAAATTCGGGGCTTACAGCCTCTGGCCTTTCGGTCACGAACTGGTGGACCGTCCCGGTCAGCCGGGGTGCCTCTCTACGGTAATGAACCTCATCTGGATTCTGCTCGGGTGGTGGGAGATAGCTGTTATCCATCTGGTATTCGGATGCTTGTGCTGCATAACCATAGTCGGCATCCCCTTCGGAATGCAGCATTTCAAGATGATAATCCCCGCACTCCTTCCGTTCGGAAAAGAAATCAGGTAGGCTATGGCAGACAACTATCTTGAAAGGCGCGAGGAGGCTCTCCGCTCAGCGGGGAAGGTAGTGCTGCGCCGCAACACCCCCTCGCTTGATACCCTTCTGCTTAAAAACCGCAGCCACAGGGCATACGATACCACTTACGAAGTCGCCCGCCGCCAGCTTGAGGCGATTGTTTCCGTCAATACCAAGATTCCCTCGGGGCGTAACGCCCAGAGACTGCGTTTTAAACTGCTCGAAGCCCGCGAGGGCGGCGAGGGCTTCTGCCGCTTCCTGCATCTTGGCGGATTTCTGCCGGAGCTTCATCTTCCCGCTCCCGGTACGGAGCCGCAGGCGTTCATAGTGGTGTGCAGCACCGAAGCTGAATCGCCGACGATAGATATCGACCTCGGAATCTCTCTTCAGAGCATGGCGCTAAAGGCCGTTGAAATAGGTCTCAATGCATTGATAATAAGAGCTTTCGACCATAACGAAGTAAAACAGGCCTTGAATCTGGAGCTTGAACCTCTTGCCGTGCTGGCGGTAGGCAAAGGACTCGACAAGATAGAGCTCACGGAGATTCCCGCCGGTGCTTCCACCCGTTATTACCGCAAAGATGGAGTGCATTACGTGCCCAAAATCCGCATAGAAGACCTGCTGCTTTAACGCGCTGGCAGATGCTTGTACTGAATTATTGATTACTTTTGTAAGTTATGAAACTAATCAGCTGGAATGTGAACGGCCTGAGGGCCGTGGCGGGCAAGGGCTTTGCCGATGTATTCGTCGATTTGGATGCCGATTTTGTGTGCTTGCAGGAGACAAAACTGCAGGCAGGCCAGATAGACCTTGAGTTCCCCGGATACACGTCTTACTGGAATTATGCCGAGAAGAAGGGCTATTCGGGCACCTGCATCTACACCAAGCACATTCCGCTGGGAGTAAGCTATGGCCTGGGTGTGCCGGAGCACGATACGGAGGGCAGAGTGATTACCCTTGAAATGCCGGATTTCTATCTGGTGAACGTATATACTCCCAACTCTCAGGACGGCCTGAGGCGGCTCGGCTACCGGATGGAATGGGAAGATGCTTTCCGCGCCCATCTGCTCGCGCTGAACGAGTGCAAGGGGGTTATAGTATGCGGAGATATGAACGTGGCTCACGAGGAGATAGACCTTAAGAACCCCGATACCAATCATTTCAATGCCGGCTTTTCCGACGAGGAACGGTCCAAGATGAGCGAGCTGCTCGCCGCCGGTTTTACCGACAGCTGGCGCAGCCTTCATCCCGGAGAAGCAAAGTACTCCTGGTGGTCGTACCGCATGGCAGCCCGCGAGCGCAACGTAGGGTGGAGAATCGACTACTTCCTCGTGTCGGACGATATCAAGGACCGTATAGCGTCCGCAGACATACACAACGAAATCTATGGCTCCGACCATTGCCCGGTTGAGTTGATACTCAAATGAAAAGGCTCCTTCCGGTATTGCTCCTGGCCGCCGTGCTGGCGTCCTGTACTCCCACCGCCGAACCGGTGGAGCCCTATCCCGTGCCGGTGCTGCCGCCGCCCACCGAGCCGGAGCCCGAGCCGGAACCGGAACCTGAACCCGAACCCGAACCGGAGCCTGAGCCGGAAAAGACATTTGAGATCAGTTTCAACGCTCCCTACATAGATTTGTACCCCAGCGAGACTTGTACCTTAACATACACTCTTGAGGGCAATGCTTATGATCCGGCTAAAGATTACAAGGTGCTCTATTCTTCGTCCGACCCTACCGTTGCCACCGTCAGCGCCACCGGACTGGTCACGGCCCGCAAAGCGGGCAGCACGGTGATCAGGGTAACGGAAGTAGATACTGAAGTGTATGCCGAGCGCAAGGTTTACGTGGTGAATCTTCGCAAGATCGAAGCGGCATATGACCCGGCAAGGAAGTTCACTTGCGGGCATACACTATACTACAAGTCGGTGGTGCAGTCGTGGGACTTCTTCGACGACTATCTATATGCTTGCCAGGTGTGCGGAGCTCCGCATACCCTTTCATTTACACGCAAGCCCGTGCATTCCCAGAACCCGCAGGCGTACATGCATCTGAAGTATTACGGACACGGAGATAATATCTTTGTGGAACGGTGCGCTGACGGCGACTGGATGTGGGTGTCCAACTATGGCACACTCGAGAGCGGCGAGACCAACCGGTACGCCGACTCCCAGGTGCTCTCGAGAGTGCGTTTCCGTCCGGGAGAGACGCTGCTTCCGGAAGAAGCCGACTTCAATTTCGTACTTCCGGGCATGAAGCGGTTAATAGCTGCATATGATCCCGACAATGGAAGCATCGCTGTGTGGAGCCGAGATTCCGGCAACAAGGCCTATGTGTACGTGTATGATTTTGAAGCGCTTAAAGCAGCCACACCTGAAGACATCCAGTTATCTTACAACATTTTTTACGGCAGTCCGGTAGTTTCCTCCAGGCCTGTCGTGAGAGCGGTCAACCTTGCCAGGCTTACGCCGCTGTATACAATTAAACTGCCTTTCAACAATGTTATCCAGGGATTTGACTGGCATCATCACAAATTGTGGCTCTTCCGGGGCGGGGGAGCCGAAGCCGCTGCCGTCCAGGCCGGCACGGGCGCGAATTGGGCTAAGGCCTATCTGGTAAATACCCTGGGACAAACCCTGGTCACTGTGTCGGTGCCGTGGGTGACCGATCTCGATTTGCTTAAGAGCGAAGGCATAACCGATCTTGGCTACTTCGAGGCCGAAGGCATCAAGGTCAAGGACGGAGATCTGTATATAGGCTTTGCCAGCAAGGATGCCGGCAGTTCTCCCCAGCGAAGGGTGAACATCTTTAAGTATTCATTGGACTGATATGGAAGGGAAGAAGGTATCGCTGCTGCAGATTTTTGCCGTGTTCGCCAAGATAGGGGCGTTCACAATAGGCGGCGGTTATGCCATGATTCCCATCATCCAGAGGGAGATGTCCCGCCGGGGCTGGATATCCGACGACGAACTCCCCGACATAGTGGCTCTCTCGCAGAGCGCTCCGGGAGTAATGGCCGTCAATATTTCCATATTTGCCGGCTACCGCCTGAGGGGAGTCGCCGGCAGCATTGCGGCCACGCTGGGTTCCGTCACCCCGTCTTTCCTGATAATACTTGCGCTGGCAATGTTCTTCTCCGCTTTCAGGGACAATCCGTGGGTCGAACGGGCGTTCAAGGGCATAAGGCCCGTGGTTATCAGCCTCATAGCCGTGCCTATGTTAAATATGGCGCGCAAAGCCTGCACCTGCTGGTGGAAATGGCTCATAGCGGCGGCATCGCTCCTGCTGGTGGCGTTTCTCAATGTGTCGCCCATCTATATACTGCTGTGCGTTATAGTGCTGGGATTCAGCGTAGCTTATTACAATCAAAAATGGAAACGCTGAACCTCATACTGCAGCTTGCTTGGACATTCTTCCTGGTCGGGGCCTTCACCTTCGGCGGGGGCTATGCCATGCTCTCCCTGCTGCAGACGCAGGTGGTAGTGGCGCACGAGTGGATCAGCGAAAGCGCTTTCACCGACATTGTGGCCGTATCGCAGATGACTCCCGGCCCCATTGGTATAAATGCCGCAACATATGTAGGCTACAGCGTGCTGCACGAGGCTACCGGACTGCAATGGATGGGAGTCCTTGGTTCCGGCATAGCGACGCTTGCTCTGATGCTGCCCTCGTTCCTTATAGTGCTGGCGATAGTGAAGTTCTACACTAAGTTCAAGGACAGTAGTCTGTTCGAAGGTACCATGGGCTGGCTGCGCCCGGCCGTGGTGGGACTCATAGGCGCCGCCGCCGTAATCTTGGTGGTGAGAGTGGCTTGGGCCGGCTGCGTGCCGTCTTTCACGATAGTGCGCGAAAACTTTGCCGACTGGAAGAGCTGGTGCCTGCTTGGCGCGGCCTTCGTGGCTTCTTACTGGGGGAAGGTCAGCCCGATACTGGTCATCGTGGCCGGCGCCGTGCTAGGGCTGCTGTTGTATTGATACTTGCTGTTTTGATACTTTTGTTTTTTTCGGTAACTTAGCAGATTGGAAACATAATTAATATGAAAAGACTACTGATCTTCACTGCCGCCGCTGTTTTGCTGGCCTCCTGCGTCAATCAAAACCAAGTCAAGTTTACAGTCACCCGCAGTTTCGACTGCGACGTGCTGGTCGTTGGCGGCGGCCCCGCCGGCATAGGCTCGGCCGTGTGCGCAGCGCGCCACGGAGCCAAGACCATATTGGCCGAAAGGGGAGGATATCTTGGGGGAATGGCCACTGCGGGCCTTGTGGCGCCGTTTATGTCGTCCACTACGCCTGACGGCCAGACTATGCTTATCAGGGGATTCTACGAGGAGCTTGTGAACCGTATGGAAGCCCAGGGAGGCGCCATACACCCTCTCAATGCGCAGATAGGCTCTTTCTCCGCCTACCGTGACAAGGGCCATCACGGCCTTACCACCTTCGACTACGAGTGCCTTAAACGCACCACCGAAGAGTTCTGCAAAGAGGCGGGAGTGGAGCTGCTCTACCACCTGCTCTTCGTCAAGGCCGACACCAAGGGCGGCAAGATTACCGCCGCTTACTTTGCCACCAAAGACGGTATATGGAAGATAACCGCCAAGAACTACATCGACTGCACGGGTGACGGCGACGTGGCATTCCAGGCCGGCGCTCCCTATGTGTACGGAGACGGTGAGGGCGATATCCAGGCCAGCAGCCTATTCTTTGTAGTCCGCGGCGTGGACTGGAAGGCTATGGACGCCCACAACGAAGCGTGCAAACAGGCGGATGATTTTGAAGGCCAGTTCTATATGCGCGAGATTATCGCCGCCCGCGAGGCCGGTGAGTTCCCGATGTGGCGCCAGAAGATAGCCCTGTTCCAGAATCTGGACGGCACGGCTACGGTAAACATGGCCCAGAGCGACGGGGTTGACGGACTGGATCCCAAGCAGGTCACCGACGCCGAGGTGGACGGGCGTGCCCAGGCCGCCATCATAGTCAAGTTCCTGCGTAAGTATGTCAAAGGCTGCGAGAATTGCGAGCTTGCCTCCACCGCCGAGCAACTGGGCGTAAGGGAGACACGCCGTATAGTGGGCGAGTATACCGTCACCACTGAAGATGCTAAGAATTCCGTCAAATACCCCGATCCGGTGTTCTGCTGTGCCAACCACATGGACATTCACCGCAAGGGATATGTAGAATACGTGGCCCGCAATACCAACGACCCTTACTATTTCCCTTACAGGGCCCTGCTGCCCCAGAAGGTTGACAATCTGCTGTGCGCCGGCCGCTGCGCCGCCGCCGAGCGCCCTGTTATGGCTGCAATCCGTGTCATCCCGCCGTGCTTTGCCATGGGACAGGCCGCAGGTACGGCCGCCGCGCTTTCCGTGCGCGAGGGCGTCGGTCCCAAGCAGCTCGACCCGGCCCTCCTCGTCAGCACCCTGAAGGAAGACGGAGTATATCTGCCTGAATAATTTTGCTCCCGACCCTGCCGTTCCAAATCGTTTAATTATAGATCGAGATGTCATCCAGATTTCCGGGAAAGACCGACGAAAACGTTCTCATCAAGGCCATGACCGATGGGGACATGGGGGCTTTTGCGGAAATCTACAGACGCTATGCTCCCGGTTTGCGCCGTTTCGTGACTGGCCTTATCAAGGAGAAGGCGAAGGCGGAAGACATAGTCCAGAATATCTTCTTGCGCCTGTTGTCGTCCAAACCGTCTTTCGAGAACGGAAAAGCTTTTAAAAACTGGCTGTTCATCTGCGCCCGCAACGAGGTAGTCAGCACCTTGCGTTCCAAGTGGGAAAGCGATGTCGACAGGGTGCAGGACATCCCCGAAAGGATATCCGACGGCATCCAGCCCGAGGTCATGAAACCCGTGCTCAACTCGGTCCTGGCGAAGATGCCGAAAAAACGGGCGGAGGTGTTCAGGATGAGCAAGTTGAACGGCCTTTCCGATGACGAGATAGCAGCCCGTATGGGCATCTCTGTCCGCACGGTACAGAAGCACCTTGAGATAGCCAAAAAGGAATTCTCGATTTATCTGAATTAATCGTCGGCTTCGATTACGTATTTTAGGTTCTTCATGCGTTTATATAAATGTGAAGAACAAATTACGCGATTATTTTTTCGACCGCCTCTCCATGCGTGAAGAGGAAGAGGTACAGAAATACATCTGTACCAACGGCAGGTCGCCGGAGCTTGACGACTCTCTCCGCAACCTTTTCGACGAGTGTCTCACAGCGTCGGGGCAGCAAAACCATCGTCAATCCGTTATCAGAAAGATTTATCCTTTTGTCATTGCTGCCGCAGCGATGATTGCGCTCCTGATAGCCGTACCCGTTTCTTATAGGAACGGCCTGAGCACGGGAGAGGAGCGCATAGCCGCTATCGAATGGGTAGAAGTGAGCGTGCCCTTCGGCGAAAAGCAGACGGTAACGCTATCCGACGGTACGGTGCTTCACATCAACTCCGGGAGCCGTCTGACGTATCCCGCAACGTTCTCAGGGGCCAGCCGCACCGTCTTCATGGACGGAGAGGCATATCTGGACGTTGCCAAAGATCCCGAGCATCCATTCATCATTAAATCCAAGGGCATTGACATCAAGGTGCTGGGCACCTCGTTCAACTTCAAGAATTTTGCCCGGGAACGCACGGCTGAATTGCTTTTGATGGATGGTAGCGTTGAAGCCAGTGTGTCCGGGCAGAACGACACAAGGGTTATACGGCTGAAGCCCGGCGACCAGATGAAATACAACCGCGAAAGCGACAAACTTGACGTTATCCGCTTCAATCCCGCGGGCTATAAGGCCTTCTATGAAGACAATTCGCTTTATTTCTTCGATATGGAGATGGCGGATATCGCAGCCGACCTGTCACGCCGCTTCAACTGCGAAATCGTAGTCCTTGACGAGGAACTGGCCACCAGGCGCTATTTCTCCATCTTCACCAACGACGAAACACTCGACCAGATTCTGGCCGTGATGAGCTCGGACGGCAAAATGCTCGTCAAACGCTCCGGAAAGACAATCTATTTACAATCCAAATAACCTCCTAACTCTATGTTAACCAAACAAAGCTTTTTCAAACCGCTTATTCTGACATTCGCCGCTTTGATGCTCAGCATCGGCGCGAGTGCTCAGGTTAATCTGTCTTTGAAGGATGTGAAGGTTAGCGATGCTATTACCGCGCTGAACCGCGCCTACGGATACTCGGTATCCGTTAATTCGGGCGACGTGGACCTCAACAAGGTAATTAGCGTCAATGCTTCCGGAGCATCTATCACGGACGTGCTGGACCAGATTTTCGCGGGCCAGCAAGTGACCTACATCATTGACGGGAAGAGCATTTCCGTCAGCAAAAGCGACCCTAAGACAAAACCAGCACAACTCACCGGCGTAGTGTTGGATGAGAACGGGGAGGCGCTTATGGGAGCCGGTATACTCATCAAAGGCACAAACCTTGGTTTTATTTCAGGCGCCGACGGAAGTTTTGCGCTCAAGGACGTAAAATTCCCGGCGACCCTCGTCGTTTCCTACATCGGTTATTCCGACCAGGAGATTACGGTCAATGGCAACGAGGGCCATATCAGAATCGTATTCAACGATTCGATGAACCTCCTCGACGAAGTGGTCGTGGTGGGTTACGGTACCCAGAAGAAGGTTAACGTGACCGGCGCCGTGTCCGTCGTGGACGGAGCCACCTTGAACAAGCGCCCCGTGACCAATACGGCCATGGCTCTTCAGGGAGCGGATCCTTCCATTATCGTCACAACCGGCAACGGTTCGATTGAAGCTTCGGAATACAGTATGTCGGTCCGCGGCAAGGTGTCACTCAACTCCGGCAGCCCGCTGGTCTTGGTGGACGGCGTGGAGGGCAGCCTGACGCTGGTTAACCCGAACGACATCGAGAGCATCTCCGTGCTGAAGGACGCCTCCGCCTGCGCCATCTACGGTGCAAAGGCTTCCGCTGGCGTAATCTTGGTAAATACCAAGAGCGGCGTCGGCGAAGAGGGCAGGGCATCCATCAACTACAACGGACGCTACTCCATCTCCAGCAACACCACTTCGACGAACTTCCTGACCACCGCCTACGACTACATCACGATGACCAACTCTTTCAACCAGGTCTTCCAGGGCAACGATGCCTGGACGTTCTCGGAAGAGCAGATCCAGATGATGTACGACCGCAGGAACGATGTCACGGAAAACCCCGCCCGTCCCTGGGTCATTCCCGACCAGACCCACACTAACACCTACGTCTACCTTGGCAACTTCGACTGGTACGGATACCTGTTCAAGAGGACACGTCCCGAGACGGAGCACAATGTTTCCATAAAGGGAGGCACCAAGAAGATGAACTACTATGTGAGCGGACGCTACCTGTATCGCGAGGGTCTCTTCAACCAGGGCGCCGAGGATAAAGTCAACAACTTCTCGTTCCGTTCGAAACTGAATGCGGAGATTACCCCTTGGCTGCACTATTCCAGCAATATTGCCTTCGAGCGCTCCAACTACAACTACGGTGGTTTCTGGGAGCAGGACGGACAGGCCGGCCTTGTGGACGCGGGTATCCTTTGGAACACGACACAGAATGTCGGCCCCTTCTACGTTCCCTTCAATCCCGACGGCACGGTGAACATTCAGCCTGGCTATATGTACGGAGCCACCTCTCCGCTCTTCAGCGGCCGCGGCGGCGTCTGGACTAACAACGCCAATAAGAACGCCCGCATCCGCAATGCTCTCACCCTTACCAACCGCCTGACTTTCAGCATTGCAAAGGGCTTGAAATTCGTCGCTGACTACACTTATCGCCGTAACGACAACGTGAATTCCTACCGCAGCCTTCCCACGCCCAACTGCTACGACAACGCCAACAAGCGTATGTATGTGGGCAACGGACTCACCGGAGGTTATTTCAGCAACGGTTCCGTGTACGACTTCTATCGCGAGGTCCGATACTACCGGGACGGCCACGTGGCCAACGGCTACTTCGCATATGACGGGTCTTTCGGCAATCACAATGTCGCCGCCACCCTTGGCGCCAACTTCGATGACTACCGTTCATCAAACCTGACGGTGCACCAGAAAGGTTCGCTGAGCGAGTCTCTCTCCTACATCAACCTGGCCTCCGCGACCGAAATCTCAAGCCTCGCCGAGTCCAACAGCGCCTACCGTACTCTCGGCTTCTTCGGGCGTATCAACTATAACTACGCCGAAAGGTACCTGCTCGAGATCTCCGGACGTTATGACGGAACATCCCGCTTCCCCAAGAATCACCGCTGGGGCTTCTTCCCCTCGGCTTCCGTGGGCTGGCGTATCAGCGAGGAGCCGTTCTGGGCGCCAATGCGTGATGTTTGGAACAAAGCCAAAATCCGTCTGAGCTACGGTACCCTGGGCAACCAGCAGGTCGATAACTACTACTATTTCGACACCATCTCCCTTGCCAAGCTTTCTTACACCTTCAACGGGACCGATGCTGCCCAGCGCGCCACGATGTCATCTCCCGTTTCCAGCGGCCTGACCTGGGAAACCGTGATTTCATACAATGCCGGTCTTGACCTCGGATTCTTCAAGGACCGCCTGAACATCACGGCCGACGCCTACATCCGTGACACCAAGGACATGCTCACCAAGTCGATGACGCTGCCCAACGTTTATGGCGAGAGCGCCCCGAAGGAGAATGCCGCCGACCTGCGCACTACCGGATACGAGATCATGGTAAGCTGGCACGATGCCGTTAAACTGGGAGGCAAGCCCCTCCACTACGGAATTACCGCCACCCTGGGCGACAACATCACCAAGATCACCAAGTTCAACAACCCCACCAACCTGCTTACCGACAATTATGTGGGCAAGACTCTGGGCGAGATCTGGGGCTACCACGTAATCGGCTTGTTCGGCTCCGATGAAGAGGCCGCACAATGGGCCGAAGAGTACGACCTGAGCGTCGTCAACAAGGCTGAACTCGGTTGCAAGGCTCCTTATAACAAGGTCCTCGCCGGTGATATGAAGTTCGAGAACCAGGACGGTGACTTGCATATGAAGGACGGCAAGAAGTCCATCAACACGGGCGCCAACACCCTTGACGATCCCGGCGACCGCCGCGTGATAGGTAACAGCCTGCCCCGCTACCGCTATTCATTGCAGAGCGACTTCTCCTGGAACGGAATAGACCTGAGCGTCTTCTTCCAGGGCGTGGGCAAATGTGACTGGTATCCCGATGCCAACTGTGTATACTTCTGGGGTCCTTATTCCTACAGAAGGCCCACGTTCATCCCGACCTCCCTGCAGGCAAACTGCTGGACGGAGGAGAACACTTCCGGTTATTTCCCCCGCCAGAGGGCACAACTCGTGAAGAACAGCGTCGTCAACGACCGCTACCTGCAAAACGCGGCATACCTGCGTCTGAAGAACCTCACCGTGGGATACTCCATTCCTTTCAAGACTTCAGCCATCAAGAAGTGCCGGCTCTATTTCAGCGGAGAAAACCTCTTCTATCTGTCTCCGATGAAGAAATACTGCAACACTGTGGATCCCGAAGTGGCGACGACCTCCGCATACGGCGACTGCTTGTATCCGTATGCCAAGACTTTCACCTTCGGCGTGGACATCACATTCTAATTACAGGAGGACAGAAATATGAAAAGCATATTCAAAGTATTGACAGTATCGGCCGTCGTGCTCGCCATGACTGCCTGCGAGGACTTTCTCACGAAAACTCCTGAGACCAATCTCGCTCCTGAAAATTTCTTCTCTTCCGAGAAAGAGCTGGAGCTTTGGACCAACTACGAATACAACACCCTGCTGGACGACGCAACAGGATATGCGGAAGTCAGGGGTGACGATTACATCGGACGCAGCCTGAGCGCCATACAGAAAGGCACCCGCACCAATGCGACCACCGGTCTCTGGTCCCAGGGCCATTGGGGTTACCTGCGTCATATCAACCAGTTCTTCGAGAACTGTTCCAACTGCAAGAACGAAGAGGTCCGCACCAAATTTGAGGGCGTTGAGCACTTCTTCCGTGCCCTGTTCTATTATCAGATGGTCCAGTATTATGGCGACGTACCATATTATGATTCTGTGGTAGGTTCCGCCGATCAAGACGCTCTCTTCAAGGCTCGCGATTCCCGCGGTTATGTCATGAAGAAGGTCATCGAAGATTTGGACCTTGCCGCAATGAAACTGCCCGACAGCTGGCCTGACGGCTGTTTCCGTGTCAACAAATACGCCGCGATGGCACTCAAGTCCCGTGTCGCCCTGTTCGAGGGAACATTCCGCAAATACCACGGGGTGGCCGACGAGACCTACACCGAGGAGAACGGCTCCACCACGACGCTCAGCGCCGATTGGTTCCTGCGCCAGGCCTCCGATGCCGCCCAGAGCGTGATGTCTTCCGGCAAGTACAGCCTGTACAATACCAGCAGCGACTCCCACTGGAAGGCCTACCGCGACTTCTTCCAGCTCGAGGACCTCAAGGGTAATCCCGAGGTGATTTTCGCCAAGCACTACGACGTTACACTTGCCATACGTCACGGACTCCAGTTCGACTTGAAGAACGAAACCTACAGTGCTACACGCCGTTTTGTCAACCACTATCTGTGTTCGGACGGCACGCCCATCCAGAACAGGAACGGCTGGGCCACTGAAGAATACTACGAGCAGTTCCAGCGCAGGGATTCCCGTATGGCGCAGACCCTTCACGGTCCCGGCCACTTCGGCTATCTCGATCCCGCTATGAAGGGCGCCGTGGAAACCACAGACTTCGCCAGGACGCTGAATGGGTACCGCATCATCAAGGGCGTATCCGACGGAAGCCACGAGAATGCCACCACCAGCACGACCGACTGGGCCTTCATCCGCTATGCGGAAGTGCTGCTGAACTATGCAGAGGCAAACGCCGAACTTGGCGAACTGACCCAGGCGATGATAGACAAGTCCATCAAACTGATCCGCGACCGCGCCGGAATGCCCAACCTGACACTCCCGAGCACTCCCGATCCGCTGATGGCAGAGTACTATCCCAATGCCAAAGGCACCATGCTTGCGGCAATCCTGGAAGTGCGTCGTGAAAGAGTCGTAGAGCTCTTTGCCGAAGGATTCCACCTGTGGGATATGATTCGTTGGAAAGAAGGCGCGCCCATTACGGCCGCCGGCAATAAGTCTTCCGCTGCATCCCCGCTGGATCCCGCTTCCCTCACCCCCGGCTACAAGGGCATCTATATTCCGGCTCTCGGAGAATACGACACCGACCATGACGGCAAGAAAGACCTGTTGATCTATTCCGGCCAGATGCCTTCGGGTGTCAGTTCCACCATCCCGGCTACGAACCGCATCCAGGTTGGCGCTAACTCCCTTACCCTTTCGGACGGAGACCACGGATACATTACCCGTGACGCCGCAGAAGACTATGTGTGGAAAGATCGCGATTATCTGTATCCTGTCCCGCTCGGACAGATTCAGGCATACGATGAAAAGTTAACCCAAAACCCCGGTTGGGAATAGTCTGTGAAGCGCATTCGCCTAATACTTGAAACTGCTTTCTTTTTCCTTGCCGCCCTGTCTTTATGTGAGGCGTGCGGCAAAGAGAAGGAACCGCTTGCCGACCGCTTCGAGGTGTCTCCGTCCACGCTGACGGCAGATGCCCCGGGAGGTCAGGTGGCATTCAACGTGATAAGTTCCAAAGATTGGATGGCCGTTGTGGACCAGTCTTGGGCCAAGTTGCTGACCGTCAAGGGTGCCGGTTCCGAAGACCCGGCCACCGTCAAGATTTCCGTTTCGGAGAATCCGGACGCTGCGCAGCGTACGGCGACGGTCACCGTGAGCACCGTGGGCGGGAATAAAAAGACTGTTGAACTGATCCAGGCCGCCGGCAGCGGGGAACCCTCGGTAAAGGGAATCTCCAGCGCCGACGATCTCCTGGCTTTCGCATCAGCCGTCAACAATGGAGGAGCCGTGAGTCCTTATATGGTGGGCGGTGTCGTGACGCTTCTGAACGACATCGATGCCTCCGCCATTAAGGAATGGATCCCCGTCGGGACGAAAAGCAATCCGTTCATAGAGGCCTTCGACGGCAAGGGACACGTCATCAAGAACGTTAAGTGGACCGTGGATACGGACAAGTATCCCGACGCCGGCTTCTTCGGCTATGCCAAGAATTCGATGATATCCAACCTCGTGTTCGGCTCCGAAGGAAGCGTCGTGACCTTCAAGGGCAACGCCTCCGGCACCATCGGCGGCATAGTCGGTAACGCCGTAGGAGTAACCCTTGTGGGCGTGACCAACAAAGCTGATCTGAACGTGTCCGCCGGCTCCTTCTCCCTGTGCATGGGTGGTATCTGCGGAAAAACGGATGGTGTATCGCTGCTCGGCGACCAGGAATCGAAAAAGAAGGGCTGCGTGAATGACGGCGATATCTCCGCCTCATTCGCCTGCCTCAATGCCGGACTGGTGGGGCACAACGCGGGAAAGGTTTTCTCCTGCACCAACAACGGTGCCGTCACGGGCGTAGCCTCGAATGGCGTCGGCCCCGCCTGGGGTTGCGCGTACAATACCTCCGCCGACAGGTTCATCGGCAACTTCGGCTACGGTTCCGTCAACGGGCACTCCTCCGTTCACTCCACCGCCGTGTATCCTGCCTCTGCCTACAATCTTGAGGAGAATACCGTGGACTGGACGCAGGACGACTACTACGACTGGGATGTGCTGGAAGAGAAACAGCTTCATGCCGGCGTAAAGTACAGCCACTGTTCCTTCACCGGCATGCCGCGCCATATGCACGTGTTGCAAATCGACCTGGGAAATCCGGAAATCGAACTGACCACGGCTTATGCCAACGAGCAGGTGCCCAATCCCAATGCCAACAATAACAACAACAATGGCAAGAATCTCCGTGAGACCTTGTCCGAAGTATGCTCCAGGAGACGTTCGGAGGGCCAGAAGATCATCGCCGGCATCAATACCGGTTTCTTCGACTCCAACGACGGCATCTCCCGCGGCTACCACATTGAGGAGGGCGAGCCCGTGTATATCAACAACCCTGCCGTCTCCGGTGCACTGGTCAACCACGCGTGGGCATTGACCGTGTTTACCGACGGTACGGCTTCCTGCGGCAAGAAATCTCTTTCTGCGAAACTCGAGGCCGGCGGGAAAGAATACACCATCTGTTCCGTCAATGATACTATCCTGCGTCACGCATCGGCAAAATATGCCGTGAATATGTACACGAACCGCTACAAGCAGTATCCGCATGCCTCCAAGAAGAGCATCACCAATCCGCTTGCCAATAACGTGCTGTATGTAATCGCGCAGTATAAGGATGGCCCTGTGAAGGTTAATACCGGATGGGCGGAAGCCGTGGTGAAGAACATGTATAATGGCACCGGTACGCCCCTGTCCGCCGCTCCGTATCTCTCTTCCGCGAATGAAGTGGGGTTCGCAGTAAGCGGTTCCACCGCCCAGGCACTCCTTTCTTCACTGAAGACCGGAGACTCTCTCCGGCTGAAGTTCGATATGTCCATCGAAGGTGAGACCAAGCCTATCTTCACCCAAAACAGCAGTATGTACCGGCTGATGGAGAACGGCAACGACGGCAGTAATTCTCCGGCGGCGGGCAATAAGCTCTACACTACTTTCGATCCCATGACCTTCCCGGTCGTAAGCCAGGACCGCAAGACCGTGTGGCTAGTGGAAGTGGACGGGCGCCAGCCCGAGTATTCCTACGGCTTGAAAGCATACGAGATGTTCCGCATCGCCAAGAAACTGGGCGGCTGGAACATGACCCGTTTCGATGGCGGCGGCTCCTCCTGTATGTGGGTATATGACCCGTCGGCATCTACCGGAAGGCTTGTCAATCGCGTGTGCGATTCCAAAGGCGAACGCAGTTGTCTCAACTATATGCTTGTAAGACTGAAATAATTAATAATAAAAACTATATGAAATCAATTGTAAAACTGGTCTGTGCATCAATTTTAGCCTTGATGATAGCCTCTTCCTGTGCAAAGGAGGCCGAACAGCAGATTGTCTTTTCTTCAGACCCGGCGGCCTTGAGCGACGTGCCCTGCAAGAATCCAGGCGAGCAGGTCATCAACCTGACGACCAATGCCAACTGGATCGTGGTGACACCTACCTGGGTCAAGGCCGACCCTATCTTCGGCAGCGGCAACGCCATCGTCAGCTTTACGGTGGAAAGCACGTTCATCAATGACAAGACGGATGTCGCTCCACGCTCCGGCGAGATAGTATTCTCCGGCGGCGGCAAGTCCTATACGGTTCCCATCTCCCAGCTCGGCTACACCGTACCCTTCGATCCGTCAGCGAGCATCGGAGGCATCCCTGACGTAGAAGAGTTTATGAAATTCGTCCAGGCCGTGAATGAGAATGAAGGTATGACCCGCTGGCAGAACGCTTCCAAGGAAGTCGAACTGCTTGCCGATATCAACCTGTCTGAATTCCAGGAATGGACGCCTATCGGCAATCCCGAGACGGTCAACAACGGCAACTATTTAGGCTCCTACACCGGAATCGCATTCAAGGGCGTGTTCAACGGCGGCGGTCATACCATCCGGGGCTTCAATCCTACCGTAAAAGTCCCTGCCAACGGTACCTTCGGCCTCTTCGGCGTTCTTGACGGAGCTACTGTCAAGGACCTGAATATCGAAACCGACCTCAAGATTTCCGCAGAGGGCCAGGCTGATGCCGGAGTCCTTGTGGGAACGTCAATTTCATCCACGATACAGAATGTCAAGGTCAGCGGAAAGATTACTTCCGCCGGTACCGGCGATTCGAAACGTTTCGCTCTGAGCGGTCTCGCCGGCTTCGTGTTCAACACGGGCACCGGCACCAGTTCCATCAAGGACTGCACCACCAGCCTCACCGTCAATGCTGACTGTGGCAGCAATGCGGCCAACGGTGCCGCCGGTGCCATGTATGGCGGTATTGCCGGATTCGTGACCACAGCCCAGGATGACTCGGCAAACAATATCGAGAACTGCGTGAACAACGGTGAAATAACCGCCAAACTGGGCCGCTGCTCCGGTATTGTCGCTACGGCCAACTACGGTGGCCACCTCCTGAACTGCACGAACAACGCCAACCAGATCAATACCATAGCCAACGGCCGTATCGGCAACGTTGTATCCGTTCTCTATAAGAATGCTGTTGTTGAGGGTCTGGTGAACAACGGAAACCTTACTACCACAGCTCCCGATACCCATGCAGGAGCCATCGTAAGCTTCTTCAACGACGACAAGATCGTTATGAAGGGTGGCCGGAACAAGGGTACCATTATCGCCGCGAATACCAATCAGAGAGGTCTCATCGGTGGAAACATCAGCAAGTTTGCTTCCATCAGCGGAGTCACTGTCGGCGGCCGGCTCGGTATATATAAAGAAGACGGCAAGCACGAAATGATCGATGTGAATGCCGGAAACTTCACCGAATATATCGGCGCCGTTTCGGATGCCAACCGCGAGAAGATAACTGACCTGACCTGGGACGGCGCTCCGGCTCCTGAACCTGAAGTTCAGGGAATCGGCTCGGCCGCAGACCTGAAGGAATTCGCCGCATTGATAAAGAGCGGCGGCGACGTGAGCAAGTTCCTTGTCGACGGTGTGCTCGTCCTCGGCGCTGACATCGATCTCGGCGGAGAGGAATGGACCCCCATAGGTGTGGGTTCAGTGACCAATGCCGGCGTCATTACGGAGGGCGACGTTCCCTTCACGGGCGTTTTCGACGGCCAGGGACATACCGTGGATAACTTCAAGGTCAGTGTTCCCGCCGATGCCCCCGCAGGCTATGCCGCAGGTCTCTTCGGCATCCTCAACGGCGCCACTGTGAAGAATGTAGTTATCGGCCCTAAGGCTGTCTTCGAGGGAAAGAGCGCTGCGATGTCCTTCATCGGAGGCGTGGCCGGATTTGCGCTCAACTCCACCGTGGAAGGTTGTACGAACAAGTCCTCGATGAGCGTGACCGCTGTCACGGACCTCACCCGCGAATGCCTGGCCGGTATCGTCGGTGAGATGTACACGGCTGAAGGCGAATACGCAAGCTATGTTAAGAACTGCGTTAACGAAGGCGTCATCACTTCCAAGAACTCCGTCAACACCAACAACGGCGGCACCGGCCTTTCCGTTGCCGGTATCGTGGGCTTCTCCGACGGCAAGAACTTCAACTATATCCAGAACTGCACGAACAAGGCTGCAATTGCGGCCGAGGCTACCCGTCTGGCCGGCATCGTGGCTTCCGCCAATGCCAAGACCAAGGTTGAAGACTGCGTCAACGAGGGCAAGATTTCCGGACTGGACGTCAAGGCCAGCAACAGCCGTATCGGAGGCATCTGCTCCGCCGGCAGCACCGACGACGTGTTCACCCGCTGCATCAACAGGGGAGACATTGTTTTCGACAAGGCGGGTGACACCACCCACGGCTATGCCGCGGGCATCCTTGGACAGTCCAACAACCCCATCACCATCGACGCTTGCGAGAATTACGGAACCATTTTATCCGATATGATCAAGGCAAGCACCGTATATATGGGCGCCATCCTCGGCAATGCCAACAACAAGGCAGTGACTATCAAGAATTGCAAGGTGGGCGGAAAGGTCGGTCCTCTGACTCCGGATGCCGATTTCCAGGTCGTCACCCTGGCCCCGGACAACTTCGAAAAATACATCACCCTCGCTACCAGCAAGGCGGGTAATTGTAAATTCGAAGGGAATGTTTGCGGCAACTGATATGATTGTAAAACTGTTTCTGGCGAAAGCTGCCGCCGCATTGTCGGCGGCAGCCTTCCTGCTTACAGGTTGCTCAGAACCGGCCCCTTCGGAAACGGTCAAAGACAAAATGACCTTCCTGCAAAATGAATGCGTCATATTTGTGGGAGAAGAAGTAGCCGTACCCGTGTCGTATCAGGTCTTTGAGAGGGGCGTTTTTGTCAAGGCGGACTATGATTTCGGAGGCAATCCGCTTGATGTAAATATCATTTCTTCCAATCCGGAGGTCGCTTCCGTATCTTCAGGAAAAATAAAAGGCCTGAAGGAAGGCACCGCCGTACTGTCGATTTCATCGGATAAGATCCAGGCAAAAGGGCAGTTGACCGTGACGGTCAAAGAAAACGAAAATGCCCATACCTCAACTTTCAACCAGGACATTACTCAGCCTTTGACGGCCGACATGATAGCGCTCCCGCTGGGCCTCCAGACCGGTATGCAAAGTTTCGATATCGACCGGCGCGGGCGTTTCTATATGTCCACCGAGGATGCTACTTCCATGAGAGTGTGCGCCCTGAACATGGACGGCTCCACTGTCGGAGCCGATATGGTACTCCCCAGCGGCGGCCACGGAGACGGTTTCAGCATCGAATACGATGCCGATGACGTGTATTTCTGGACCAGCGGCACAATGGGCGATCATACCGACAACGGGGGATACTCCGGCGGCAAAGCCAACGGTCCCGACGTGCGCCTTATTTGCCGGCATAAGTTCAAGCCGGGCGTCACTGAATATGCCGAAGAATCTCTCGAGCAATTCTATCTGAACGATAACGGTGCACGCTTCGCCGATGTTGATACCGAGCATGACGTGATCGCTCTGTGGACCTACGAAAACAGCAGTGATTACATCTATGTTTACCGGTTGTCCGAAATTCGCAAAGCCAAAACGATTACGGTAAAGGTCACCCGCGAGTCACATAACCAGGGTAAAAGCGTGACGGCCTACAATCTGAAAACCGTCACGCCCATCGCCAGCTTCCCTTGGAAGCGCAAGGGCGTGACCACGGGAGAGACGAACGCCGGTGCAGTCCAGGGCCTGTGTGTGTACGACGACCGTATTTATGTCACTTCCGGAGCCAAGAACGATGAGGCTACACTGATGTCGGTTATGGATTTCAGCGGAAATATTCTTCAGAAGCTCGTAAAAGTGGGCGTGTCGGCTGACAAGCAGCAGCTTATCAAGCTGGATCTGTCTTCGGACGGCACGTTCGAACCCGAAGGCGTCCATATCCGCAAAGGCCAGATGTACCTCGGCTTCGTGGGTGATTACCCCACTTCCGGCTCCAAGAAACACACGTGCATAATCAAACTGAAATAACTATTAAAGCATAATACAATAATGACACAAAACGATTACACAACTCCCAATGTTAAAGTGCTGATAGTAAATCTGCATGATATGTTGCTATATTCCGGAGTGAAGGATATGGAAAACAATGAAGTCTTCATGGAAGACCTTGACGACGATAATTAAGGAGGGCACGATTATGAAGACAAGATATATCTTACTGGCCGCTACGGCCCTTTTCGCTTTCTCCTGTACGCAGGAACTAGAGCAGGAAGTCCAGCCTCAGTCCAAAGAGCGCGTTACCATCAAGGTCTCCACTTCCGAAAGCCTGGACACGAAAGTGTCTATGACCGAAGCCTTAGACAAGAAGGCCATGAATCTGGCGTGGGAAGATGCCGACATTCTTTCCGTCAACGGGAACGAGTTCTCGGTGACCAACATCATAAGCGCCCACGAGGCTGAATTCAACGGTCCGGCCCCCGGTGACGGCCCTTACACCATAATCTATCCCGGCAAGTACGCCGACGCTGCGGCTTTCGATGCCCGCAGTTATACCGGTCAGGCCCAGAGCGGAAATTCTTCCACAGCGCATCTTGAGTACAACGCCATGCTTTCCGGCGTGAATGATTATCAGGAGCCCAAGTTCGATGCGGGCTGGGCTACGGACAATGGCGGTGCCTTGGCCCAAAATGGCGTTATCCAGCTGCGCCTGCAGTTGCCCGAGGGCACAACCAGCGCTAACTCCGTGACGCTGATTGCTTCCCGTGCTGTATTTCCTGCCACCAACTCAGCCTCATCTGAGAAGGTAAAGGAAATGACTCTGACCTTGAAGGACATTACACTTCCTACTAACCGCATCCTGGAAGCCTACATGATGTTCTCTGCAGCAGGGGTGGAATGGCAGGCAGGCGATGAGATTACCATTGCAGTGGATACCCCTAATGCAATGTACGTCCGTACGCTGGCTATGTCTGCCCAGTCCTGGACGGGTGGCGGCCAGTACACTATCCAGTGCAAGGTCCAGGATGCTAACACCTTCGAGATCAACAATGCTTCCGACCTGGAAAGCTTCCGCGACGGCGTAAACAGCGGCAGCATTCTGTGGCAGCGTTGCCACGTGACCGTCAAGGCCGATATCGACTGCTCCGGCATATCTTCCTGGATACCCATCGGCAACGGAAAATTTACAGGAAGCAACTATTCCGGAAATGCCTTCAAGGGCGTTTTTGACGGAGGCGGACATGTTTTCAAGAACTTCTCATTGACAGGGACGACGCCTGCTGATCAAGGCGTATTTGGACTTTTCGGCATTTTGGTTAAAGCTGTGGTCAAAGATCTGACCTTTGGAGCGTCAGCAGGAGATTCTGGCGCTTTCAAAGTATCCATGACCGGAGGAACCGGTGATGCCGGCGTAGTGGCAGGAGCGGCAATAGGATCGACACTTGAGAATATAACCAACTATCTTCCAATGACCTGCAACGGAAGTGACACGAACAATAAGAGAGCAACCTGTGCCATGGTTGGCAATGTCTATGGTAACAAGACCTTTGGAATGAGTACACTAAAAGGACTCGTCAACTATGGTAAAATGACGCACCTTTGGGGCTCCAATACGACTGTTGGTGCCGGTGGCGTTCATGGCGCCGGTATCATTGGCTATATCAATGGCTCAGGCACCAGCGAGCTTCGCAACCACATTCTCAATTGCAAGAACTACGGAGATATGACTTCCGAAATTGGCCGGACTGCCGGAATTGTCGGCGCTATCTATGCCTATACTTTGATTGAAGGATGTGAGAATCGGGGGGATCAAGCAAATTCTTGTAACAACGGACGTCTTGGCGGCATCACCAGTATCATTCAAGGTATGTACTCGGAGATGAAGGATTGCGTCAATTATGGCGACATCATTGCTTCTGGAAGTACAAACACACAACTGGGCGGCCTCGCCTGTATGCTTAGTAAAGGCAGTGCAGATACCGAAGATGGTTATGTAAAGGTGAGTGGAGGAGGTAACCATGGCCAAATCATCGGTAACCGGACCACCAATTATCATGGTACTCTAATCGCTAATTTTTCTTCTTTTGCTAGTATCGACAATGTTGTTGCCGGAGGAGCTTACGGAACTTATAATGATGGTGACTATCAGTACACTGTGCTCACTGCTGATAACTACATGAGTTACATCGGAACAAGATCATCTGCGAACGAATCAAAGATTACCAACATTACCTTCGAAGCCTGGGACGGATATCCTACCGGCAACGTGACCAACATATCCAACGCCTCGGAACTCCTGGCCTTCGCTGCCAAAGTCAATTCCGGAGAGTTTGCAGCCACTGATGTAGCCAAGCTCACTGCAGACATCGACTGCTCCAGCATTTCTTCCTGGACACCCATCGGCAACGGCGGCATGTCGTCCTGGAGCGCAACGGCACTTACCACGACAGGCGCTGCATTCACCGGAACCTTCGACGGGCAGGGACACTCCATCACCAACCTTGCCATGGACTTCGCATCTTCTGACAGTTACGGAGCATACGGATTCTTCGGGGTCATCGCAGATGGAGCCACCGTGAAGAACCTCACTTTTGCCAATAGCTGTTCCATGAACGTGGCTGCTTCCTATGGATCGAGCTTCGGCACGCTGGCCGGTATCGTGGAGGGTGCTACCATCCAGAATATCAACAACTACGCACCTATTACCGGTGGCGGCACCAGCTCTTTGGGCAACAACAATGCTGCAGGCCGTACTATGGTAGGTGCCATCATTGGTGAGGTGCATCCTAACTCGGTGGCAGCCAACCTTAACAAACTCCACAATTATGCCGACATAGGCTCCACTTCGGTGCATTTCTCCCGTGGGGGAAATTCCGGCAATGGAGGTAACGGTTTTGAAGTGGGCGGTATAGCCGGCTTTTCCACGACAACTACGACTTCCCTGCTTTCCATCTTCACTGACTGCGTCAATGACGGTAACATCTACACGAATGCCGGCCGCAGTTCCGGTATCGTCGCCGGCGCCAACCGTTACACCAAACTGAAGGACTGTATCAACAACGGAGACATTGTTTCTTCTGTTGACGGAACCTTCCGTTTGGGTAATATCACTTGCATTGTCGCAGCAGGCTGCGTTTTGGACGGTTGTATCAATAACGGTAACCTCACTGCACTTAATTGCGTATCCGTGGCCGGTGTGGTGTGCCTTATCAATGACGCAAATGTCCAGATAAAGGACTGCGCCAGCCTTGGTGCTACCATCCTTGGAAAGAGCGTGAATATCAGCGGAGATCAGACTTACAACGGTGTCCTGTTCGGTCTTTGCAACAAAGCTGCCACCTTTAGTGGATGCCGCGTGAGCGGAGTATTCGGAACGTCTGCCGACGATAAGGTTGCTTTGACAGCGGAGAATTACTTCCAGTTTGTAGGCCAGCGCGGCACCAATTGCGGAGAATCCTGCAACACAACCAACATCACCTTCGCTCAGTAGCATGAAGCGTCTCTTAACCATCCTTGTTCTGCTTCTCGGCACCCTGGCGCTGCAAGGCCAGAGTGCCAGGGAGCTGATACAGGAGGATGTCCTGCGGGCAGGCGGGGTGTACTATATGTATCCTTTCAAGGAGCATAAGGTAACTCCGCCCCCGGCGGGATATACCCCGGTGTATCTGAGCCATTACGGCCGTCACGGGGCTCGGTATCTGCTGAACGACACGCAGTACGAGCGCAGTCTGGGCGTGCTTAAGGCGGCCCACGAGGCTGGGGAGCTCACACCTGAGGGCGAGAGCCTGTGGCGGGAAGCGTCGGCCTACTTCGAGGAGACCTGCCGGTACAAAGCGGGAGACCTTACCCCGCTTGGCTGGGAGCAGCACTACCGTATCGCACAGGATATCTACAGGGATAACAGGAAACTCTTCAGAAAGCGCCCGGTGATCACAGCAGGCGCCACTCAGGTTCCCCGCTGCATCGTGTCTATGACGGCATTCTGCCAGGGGCTGCTGAAAGCAGATCCCAAGCTGGACATTTATGCGGCGGCTTCCACTGCCGAACTTGACGAAATCAACCCCCACGCGGAAGAGAATCCCTTCCGCCAGATTGTTCCCATGGAGGAAGGACGTTACAAACGCACTGACCCCTGGGGAACAAATCTTAAGACGTTTATTGACAAACGGATTGACCACAATGCCATTTGTGCGCGCATTTTCAAGGACCCGGAGTTCACTAAGCCATACCGTGGCACCCGGTCCTTTGTGACGGATCTTTATGACCTGGTGTTCAATATGCAGTGTACCGGCACGACCCGCAACCTGGTAGATGTGTTCAATCCGGAAGAAATATATAAGCTCTGGGAAATAAACAATTACATCCACTATATGGAAGCCGCCCCGCCTGCAACGGTACGTGATCTTCCTGCATTGAAACACATTATCGATGAGGCCGATTCGGCCATTGCCTCCGGCAAGCCCGCCGTAAGGCTTCGTTTCGGGCACGATACCGTATTCCTGTTCCTGGTCTCCGCTTTCGGAGCGGATGGATTCGGCCTCGTTCCGGACAGTGCCGACGGCATCTCGGAACATTGGTGGAACTTCCGCTCCCCGATGGCTGCCACTATGTATCTGGTCTTCTGCCGGAACAAGAAAGGCGATGTACTGTTTAAAATGGTGCTGAACGGAGACGAAGCCAGGCTTCCTCTCACACCAGTTTCCGGTCCATGGTATTCCTGGGCTGAATGCAAAAACAAATTGTCAATCTAATTATTACTATATATGAAAAAGTATTTGTCACCTGTGGCTGAAATGCTTGCTTATAAAGAAGCACAGCCTTTGCTTGAAGCTTCCGGCACCGACTATGCCGGCGATATTAGCGATCTTGAATTAGTCGAGGATACCTGGGATTAATTATGCGTGCTCAGAGGTTCTGGGTCGCGATAGCGACTCTCTATGCAGCATTTCTCCTTTTCCCGTCCTACTTGCAGGCGTCGGGGAAGGAATTGAAAGTGCTGTACTGGAATATCCAGAACGGAATGTGGTCCGACCAGGCTGACAACTACGACAACTTCGTAGCCTACGTGAGCAGCCTGGATCCCGACATTTGTGTCTGGTGCGAGGCGGAGTCCCGTTACAGAACGGACACCAGCATCAAGATGCAGATGCCCGAAGACCAGTATCTTCCCTGGAACTGGGATGTGCTGGCCTCGCGATATGGTCATAAATATACTCTGGTATGCGGAAAGCGGGACACATTCCCGCAGGTAATTACTTCAAAGTACCCCCTGCGTATTGTCAAACGGATTACTGGCAACGGCGACGATATCATTGTCGTGCACGGTGCCGGTTGGGCCAAGGTCGATCTTGGTAAAGGACAAGAGCTGAATCTCGTTACTCTGCACACCTGGCCGCAGAAGTATGCCTACAATGCTGAAGACCAGCAGGCTGATGCCGCAGCCCGGGGCGGAGACCGCTTCAGGGCCGTGGAGATGGAATATATCTGCAGCCAGACTGTCGGCACGGTTGCCGGCGCAGAAAAGCAGTTATGGTTGATGTGCGGAGATTTTAACGCTATTTCCAGCGTGGACAATTTCCATTATCAACTCGACCCTGACGATCCGGCGTTCCTCGTACACGACTATGTGCGCTCCAACACTCCGTACATCGACGTAATCGAGCGTCTCTATCCGGGCGAATTCCGCAAGAGCACGCTGTCCGGCCGCCGCATAGACATGGTGTATGTTACGCCGGCCCTCTTTGACAAGGTTAAAAGCGCAGACATACTTTATGACAGTTTTGCCGCCTCCGTGCGGGATCCCCGCGGAAAAGCCATCGGTAATTTCTGCCACCCATCAGACCACTATCCGGTGTTAGTTGTGTTTAAAGTGAAGTAGATGAAGAAGTACACCTTATTATTAGTCGCGCTTGCGTGCCTGTGTGGCTGTATGACCGAACTGGCGCCGGAAGAAACCGGTGCAGGGCCGGTCAGGACTACGCTTCAGGCCTCCCTTGCCGATATAACCAAGACCGCTGTAGATGGCACTAAATTGACTTGGAGTGCCGGAGATGAGGTTGTGGTTAACGGAAGCCGTTCTTACGCATTGACCGAAGCGGGCGCGAGCGCAAGTTTTAACTTTTCGGACGAATTGAGTCTCCCGTACCGGGCAGTATATCCCGCATCGATGTGGAAAAGCGAAACGCAACTGACCGTTCCGGGCAGTTTCGATGCCTCCCTGACACAGATTCCGCTGTGGGGATATGCCTCATCGGGAAATAGAATAAGTTTTTCCGCGCTGACCGCAGTGCTCCGTGTTCCGCTGACCGGTAATGGCGAGGTCCTCAAAAAGGCTACCCTCACAGCCCTCGGCGGCGAGGTATTAAGCGGAACGTTCAGCATTGACTTTACAAGCGGAAAAATAGCTCCGGTTTCCGGAGAGAATACCGTAAGCCTGAATTGCGACACCACGCTCGGACAGACTCCTGTCATGTTGTACCTGCCCGTGCCGGAAGGGAATTATCCCAAGGGATTCCGTCTCGAACTTGAGGATGCTGACGGAAACCGAATGAGCCGCAATATCGGTGCACGCACCTGCGCGGCCGGCCAGTTGCGTGCTATGCCCGCCTTGGCATGGCAGACAGCCCGCGGAATCGCTAATGCAGCAGACTTTGCGGCTTTTGCCGCAGCAGTCAACAGCGGTGCTTCCACCAAGCAATGGGAAAATGACGAGGGCGTAGTGGCCCTGCTTTGCGACATCGACTTCTCCGGTGTCTCTTCCTGGACTCCGGTCGGCGAAGGCGTCAGCACCTGGGCATCCAATGCATTGACGGTCAGCGGCCATCCTTTCACGGGACATTTCAACGGCTGCGGCCATATGCTGCGCAATTTCGCATTTACATATGCCGCGGCAGGCGCAGATATCACCAAGGAAAGTATGAAATCGGTGCCTTGCGGGCTTTTCGGCATCCTTGGCCCCGGCGCCATCGTAGAGAATTTTGTAATCGACGAGAGCTGTTCATTCAGTTTTACTCCTTCGGTAAGAAGTGATGCCGGAATAGTTGCCGGCCTTGTGAATGAAGCCACCGTGCGTAATATCACAAATCACGCGTCAATGATCCTGGATAACAAGGCCGCGGACGATTCACGGGAGACGATGGCCATGCTGGGCTTTGCTTTCTCCGGCGAAGGGGTAACGGTCGTTGAAGGACTTGTCAACGAGGGGAAGGTATCGGCATCTACCGGGAATAACACCAAAAATGGTGCTACGGGAGTACAGGTTGCTGGAATACTGGGCTTCGCAACCAACGCGGCCGGCTCAAGCAAGATCGTCCACGTGAGCCACTGCACCAACTACGGCGAACTGGAAACGACGGTATGCCGCAGTGCGGGAATCGTTGCTGCAGCCAACCGTTATGCGCTTATCGAATCTTGTGAAAACCACGGCGACAACCATAATGCTTTCACGGTATCCGGCGGCGGGCGGATAGCCAACATCACCTGCATCACCGGAGATGGTTCGGCGCTTGTGGGATGTGTCAATTATGCCGATGTCATCTGCGCCACCAAGGCCCGTGCAGGCGGCGTGGTGAGCCTGGTGAACAATAAGAACAACCGGTTTGAGAATTGTGCGAATTACGGCCGCGTGATTTCTGACGAGACAACCTATCGCGGCACATTCTTCCAGCAATGCAACCTTGCAGCCAGTTTCAGTGCCTGTATCGCCGCCGGCGACGTAGGAACCTACAACGGCGGTTCTTACCAGATGGTGGGCGTCAATGCCAACAATTATTTCAATTATATCGGTTATCATAATTCATCCGCCACAAACGTAACTCCGAACAATATCATTTATACCGAAGCGCCGGAGTGGACGGGGATAAACAGTGTCGAGGATCTGCTTGCTTTTGCGCAGGCGGTTAACAATGGCGGCAGCCTTGCTCCCTGGCAGAGCGATGGAACGGTACAGATACTCCGCGACATCGACGCTTCCTCCATAAGTGAATGGGTGCCGATCGGCACGAGTGAACGTCCGCTAAGCTGCGATATTGATGGAATGGGACACCGTATCTACGGCGTCAACTGGCGAATAGATGCCCAGAAGTATCCGCACGCCGGCCTTTTCGGCAATGCAAATGGAGTCAGTATCAGCAACCTCACTTTCGGAGACAGCAATAGCAAAGTCGTCTTTTACGGCAATCCGGACAAACTGCGCGCCGGAGGCATAGTTGGATATGCCAAGGGCGTGACCATGCACTCTGTGACCAACAATGCCGACTTGAGCGTCGAGGGCAACAGTGCGCAGGGCAATGGGCTGATAATCGGCGGACTTGCGGGCTTTAATTCTCCAGAATCCACCATTGGCGGCGAGAATGAGGCCGACGCCTGCACAAATAACGGCGATGTAATCGTACCGCTTGCCTGCCAGCAGGGCGGCCTTGCCGGCTACAGTACAGGGGTCATCAGGCATTGCATCAATAACGGCGCGATCATAGGCCGCTTTGACGGCAATTACGGTCCTGCCTGGGGCTGCTGCTACAATAAAAACTCAGCTTCATTCACTAACAATTCCGGATACGGCCGGGTGGGCGATTATGACACATATGCCGCTTCGCCGCAGCTTGCTCCCGAATCGAATTACTATAATGCCGTCCGCCAGGACTACACCAGCTGCTTCAAACCTGAAGAGAACAGCGTGGACTGGACGGCCGACAGTTATTACGACTGGAATGAGCTGGAAAGCCGTACCCTTGCATCGGGAGTCGCGTATCGTCACTGCCAGTTCAAGAATGTTCCCCGTCATATGCATGTGCTGGAAGTTGATCTGACGAGTCCGGTGGTAGAAGTCACCACCGCCCTGGCGGATGATATGATCCCCAATCCGAACGGACGGGACAACGACCACCTGGATGCCGGATTCGTGCTTCGTGAAACTCTCTCCAAGCTCTGCACGCGAAAGCGCAATGCAGGGGACAACATTATCGCCGGCGTCAATCTCGGGTTCTTCGATTCGTACGCCGGGATCCTGCGCGGCTTTCACGTTGAGGGCGGAGAGCCTCTGTATATCAACAATCCGTCCGTGGTGACGAATCTTTCCAACCACAGATGGGGCCTTACCGTCTTTTCGGATGGCTCCGCCTCTTGCGGCAAGAAGGTTTTCACCGGAACTCTGCGTCACGCGGGGCGAGAATATCCCTACTACAGCATCAACGACACCACGCTGAGGCACGCTTCGCCCGCCGTGGCTCCTGTAAACCTGTATACGTCGCGCTACGTGAAGTTGCCGCATCCTTCGAACAGCAAATTGGTCAATTCACTTGCTCCGGACGTGCTGTATGTCGTCTGCGAGTACGACGATGAGCCCATGAAGGTCAACCGCGGCTATTATTCGGCCACGGTGCTGTCAATATATGACGGCCGGAAGCAGTCGCTTTCGAGCTTGCCGTACATAACGTCTGCAAAGCAGGTCGGCATCGCCCTTTCCGGAAGCGTTGCCGACACGTGGGCCTCTTCGGTGAAGGTGGGCGACATTGTTGAGTTTAAATGTGATATCTCCATAGAGGGAGACGCTTCAAAGCCCATCACCGCATTGGGATCGAGTATGTATGAAATAATGAAAGACGGAAATGACCGGACATCTTCCATAAGTTCGACTTCCGCCCTTCATACCCGGTTCGACCCGATGACCTGGCCGGTTGTCAGCGCAGACGGCAAAAAACTGTGGCTGGTCCTCGTGGACGGCCGTCAGGGTTGGTACTCCATGGGCTTGAAAGCCTATGAAATATACCGTATTTCGAAGAAGCTTGGCGGCAGTTCGGCTACCCGCTTTGACGGCGGCGGATCCACCACTATGTGGTTGTGGAATCCGTCCTCCGGACAAGGTTCCGTGGTCAACAGGCCTTCCGACAGTAACGGTGAAAGAAGTTGTATGTCTTATTTATTAATACGAGTAAAATAATATAAAAATGAGAAAGCCAGTATTATTCATTTGCATTGCGGCCTTGTGCGCCGCCTTGTTGCCGGGTTGCACGCGGGAACAGCTACAACCGGACAATAAGAATGTCATCAGTGTATCCCTTCCGGATCTCGAGACCCGTACGGCAATCAACGGTGTCAAGGTAAGCTGGACGGCAGGCGATGCCATCGTTGTCAACGGTACGGCTTCGTCGCCCCTTACCGAGGATGCTTCCGTGGGACAGTTCTCCTTCGGCGAAGCCGTCTCGACCCCTTATGAGGGAGTGTATCCCGCCTCTATCTATAAAGATGCGGGCACGATTACTTTGCCCTCCGAGCGGAGTGCCGATTCGCAAGTCGTCCCTCTGGGCGGCCGCTCCGAGACCGCCGGGCAGCTTCATTTCTCGCCGCTTACGGCAATGCTGAAAGTAACTGTAGTCGGTACTGCTGAAACAGTTGTAAAGAAGGTCGTGGTGGCCGGTATGGGAGGAGAGCAGATTGCAGGCGATTTCACGATCGACTACACCACACTCGCCCTGACAGGTGCTTCTACAGCGGAAGCGGACAAGTCTCTTACCGTTAACTGCGACGTCAATCTTGCCCAGCCTCTGGAGCTTTATCTGCCGGTCCCTTCCGGTGAGTATCCGCAAGGATTCAAAGTAACGGTGACTGACCAGAGCGGTGAGATAATGACGCGTAACACCAGCGCACGTACTCTGGCGGCCGGCCAGCTGCGCAACATGCCTGCTGTGACCTGGAAGGTGAACGGTATTGCGGACGCTGCTGATTTTGTCGCTTTCGCAGAGGCTGTGAATTCCGGCGCCCCCACTCTCCAGTGGGAGAATGCCGAAGGTTGGGTGAACCTTCTGGCAGATATCGACTTTTCCGAAGTTTCGTCCTGGACACCGGTGGGATTCGCCACCGCCCCCTGGAGCAGCTATAATCCCGCGGTGACGGAAGGTCATGCTTTTAAGGGCAAGTTCGACGGAAACGCCCATCACATCAAGAACCTGCACATCGTCTGCAACGAGACGGTGGCGGGCCGTCACTGGGGCATCTTCGGCTGCCTTGGCGAGGGTGCCATAGTCCAGAACTTCGTCATCGAAGAGAACTGTTCGCTGACGGTGAATTCTTCCGCATCTCACAGTGTCGGAATGATTGCAGGTGTGCTCTATGACGCGGATGTACGCGATGTCACCAGCTATGCTCCTATGACCTACGGCGGGAGCGCTACAGGCCTGCTGCATATGGCGCTCATCGGAGGAATGTACAGCAAGAACCGCGGTTGTACCGTGGACAGCGTGCATAATTACGGTGCCATTTCCGTGACCAACAGACAGAATCTGAACGCAGGGGCCACCGGTATCCACGCAGCAGGAATCGTGGGCTTTACCAATGCCCCCACCGGCAGCTCTGTGCGCAATACCGTTTCGTCCTGCAACAATTATGGCGATATGACCTCCCAGGCGGGACGTACTGCCGGAATAGTCGGCGCCGCCAACTGCTGCACCGACATCATAGGCTGCGAGAACCGCGGCAACCAGCTGAACACTATGGATAAAAGCGACGGAACACGTCTGGGAAATATCGTCTGCTACATTGCGAACAATTCCACGATGAGTTCCTGCAAGAACTACGGTAATCTGATTTCTACGACTGCCGGCCGTTGCGGCGGCCTGCTTTCACTGCCGAGCAACGCCGGTCCATTCACCGATTGCGAGAATTATGGCGAAATCATCACCGACAGCCAATTTCGCGGCGTGTTCTTCGGCTATATCAATTCCGTCACTATCTGGGAAGGCGGTGTAGCCGGCGGAAAGGTGGGCAAGTACAACAACGGTAACTACGAATACGATCTTTATCCGGAATCGGGGAAGGTCGCATACCTCGGCACAACGAACGCCACCGGTGCCGGCGGTACTTTCAACAACATAACTTACCTGATTCAGACCGGCGAGGAACAGCCCGATCCCGACCTGAACGCTGAAGCTGATTTCAGGATTCTCTTTATCGGCAACAGCTTTACCAAGGACGCTGTCGAGCATCTCCCGGGTATCCTGAACGCTGCCGGCCTCAACAAGATACAGTTGGTGCATATGTACTATGGCGGCAGGACCATTCCTGAGTACAACAGCGGATGGTCAAGCTCGACTGATTATCATTGCTATCTCTGCAATCCCGGCCAGACTTCCTGGACCGACCTGACGGGCAAGAGCCTCGCCCAGGTGGCCATCAGTGCCAAATACGATATCGTGACCATCCAGGAACACACCGGAAGGCAGTTGGCCTGGGGCTGGACTGACGATGAGAAGGCGGCTGTTAACGGACTGGTTCAGAAAGTGAAAGAGGCACAGACTTCTGTGGGAGCTTCGCCCAAGCTTTATTACATACTTTCCCAGGCGTACCACGACCTGTCGAAGGCGCAGAATGTGACCAAACCCTTCACAACCACTGCTGAAATGTGGACTGTAATTGCCACCCAGGGCAAGGCTGTCATGCGTGACTGCGCATTCGACGGCATCATTTCCACCGGTGCCATGCTCCAGAACCTGCGCACTTCAGGACTGAACAACGAGATGGCACTCACCCGCGACGGATATCATATGGATTACGGTCTGGCGCGTTATGGCGCTTCTTGCACCGTATTCGAAACAATCATCGGTCCTTTCAACGGCAACGTTACCCTTGATGCCAACAGCTTCAGATACTCTTCAACTGCCGCCGGTACTACTCCGGTAACCGATGACAGCGCCCCGATTGCACTCAAGGCAGCCCGTTATGCCATTGCCAATCCATATGACGTAACGGATATGAAGGGAGAAGGCGGATCAGGCGAACAGCCGGAAACACCGGAAGAGGTCAGTATTGCCAATGCTGAAGAATTTGCAGCATTCGCTGCGCGTGTTAACTCGGGCGACGCAGCGGCCGCCAAGGCCAATGTCACCTTGACCGCCGACATTGATTTCTCCGGCCTGAGTACCTGGACACCCGTAGGTAATCCTACATCCACCGGCAACGGCAACAACGCTTCTGCGGCACAGGGCCCCGTTTTCAGCGGTGTATTCGACGGCGCAGGCCATACACTCAAGAACTTCAAATACACGGTTGATATTTCCGAAGGCGGGACCTGGGGTCTCTTCGGATATGTATACAAGGCCACGCTGAAGAATTTCACCGTCGAGACCGACGTGACCTTCTCAGCAAGCGGTACCGCAGATGTAGCAATAGTTGCGGGCGTCGCCAACAGCAGTACAATCGAGAATGTGCAGGTTACCGGCAAGATCACTTCGACCGGAGCATCTGTGAGCGGCAAACGTTTCGCCATCGGCGGCATCGCCGGATTCGCTTTCAGCACCGTCAGCGGAACTGAGGGAGTCCTTGACTGCAACATTAAGAATTGTACTGTAACCGCTACGGTCAATGCTGACGGTGGCTCCAATCTGGCAAACGGCGCCAACGGAGCAATGTATGGCGGAATCGCCGGATTCTGTACGAACGCTAAAAACGATTCCAGAATACGCATAACGAACTGCGTAAACAACGGCACGATGACAGTCAAGCTTGGCCGCTGCTCGGGTATCGCAGCCACGGCCAATTACGGCACGATCATCAAGGGCTGTACCAACAATGCTTCCCAGTTCAATACTGTCGCGAACGGCCGTATCGGCCAGATAGTCTGTAACCTTAGCGTCCAGTCCGGTGTTATTGACTGCCAGAACAACGGTGACCTGACGACAACTGATGCCAAGACCACGACCGGAGGACTGATTGCCCTTATGGGAGACGCAACCAGCTATCTGGAAGGCGGAGACCGCGTTGCAAACACGGCCACCATCATTTCAGGTTATGTTCCCGACGACACCAATCGTCGCTTCAGCGGATTAATCGCCGGTTATCTGAACCTTTTCGACCACGTATCCAACGTAAAGGTCGGCGGTAAACTCGGTGTGTATGACTCCGGTGGAAATCATGAGATGTTTGAGATTAATTCTGAAAACTTCATGACCTACATAGGTTGGATCAATGCCAACTCTGCCAGCAAGATTACCGGCTTGAGTTTTGTTGAATAACAACGGTACTATTATGCAGAAACGGTGGCCGTGAGGCCACCGTTTCTGTTATGAATAAACACTGCCTTTCAGATCAAGCAGCCCCGGTCTTTTGCGACACTCAATATCTCCTCTATTTGCCTCTTTAATAGAGGCACATCCACTAATGCAGTTTGCCATAGCAATTCCGGAAGGATTGTTGCATAACCGTGAACCAGAATATGGCGCATGCGAATGATGTTGTTCCAAGGAATCTCGCTATGACTATCCTTAAACACTAGTGAGAGCATATAAGCAGCTTCGCCAATGATTTCCACGTTCTTAACAACGGCAAAAAACCGAAGCTTATCATCCTTTAGTTCTTCCTGTGAATACCCATCCGTAAAGGAAGCAATGTGATTGGCGGCTTGAATGATATCTTGTAGCCTGCCAAAATCACGTTCAGGCTCTCTCATAGACCAGTACTTTATCTTTGTTGATACTCTCTTGGGCAAAGGGCTTGATTGAACCGGTAGCGACCATGTCCACTTTCCGGCCCAGTAAACTCTCCAACTTGTTTACCATTCCTGCATACTGAAGAAGACCCATCGGGACGGAGGGGTCAAGATCAACGAGAATGTCGATATCGCTGTCCTGCCTTTCCTCCATTCGGGAAAAAGAGCCAAAGATCCACGCTCGTTTCACAGGTTGCTTACGTAAGAAGTCTTGAATGGCGTGGACGACTTCAACCCGATTCATATTTAAGCGCTCCATCCTGCTGCAGATTTCTTCCTTTTTCCCCTTTCTCCCGGCATATCTAAGGAGCCGAGATCTGTTGACGGGGTATAATTCGAAGGCACGTTGGAATTCTTTCTGGATGTCGGTTTCTTCCATCGTTGCATATTCCTTATCGGCCTCGTGATCTACAAGGATTTTTTCCAGTTCCGGCACAATGATGCCACTCTCTTCATAGATCGGCGCTTCCGAGACGAGGGGTTTTACCAAGATAAAATCGTGCAGGTCTTCCATCATGGGGTAGGCATTTCGAATTAAAGCCACATCAGGAAACCTGCATTTCAGGGTGGTACGTACTTTCTCGCACATTTTTTTTGGAACCTCTACAATAAGGTTTCTGCTCGTTTCCGTAATGCAATGATTCATTCCGATGAAGGCTTCCGTAAGCACTTCCGAGACCGCTCTCATCTTGGATGATATGACAATCCTGTATTCCATGTTTTCGTCCTATTGGGCAAAGATATGGATTTTGGCAATATTTTCAAAATTTTGCCAGAACGGGGCGGTGGAATCGTTTTAAGGAGCTGCCAACAGTTGCTACCTTTTCCGCTCCAGCAGCCGGTCGCTTCTATTTGCTTTCCAGCCTCTTGAGGTTGCAGAGGATGAGGTGCCCCTGCTCGTCGCGAAGGTGCATTCCGTTGCCAAGGCACCACTTCCACCATTTGCAAGCGGCGCATTCCTGCGTGCGGAACTGGGAATGGTCGCGGTAAGTGCCGAAACGGTTCTCCCAAACGTCGATGAAATCATCCGTGTAGATGTTGCCCTGGTCGTAGTGGGAGCGTATGCTGTTGCAGCCGGAGATGGCCCCGTCGATGCGTACCGAGGCTATGCTAAGGCCGGCCTGGCAGCTGAACAGGTGGTCGCGCACCTTGCCCTCGTAGGGGCCCAGGAATCCCTCGCAGCCGTAGCTGAGGTGAATGCGGCCCTCCTTGCGGGTAGCTACTATGAAATCCATCAGCTCACGGTACTGCGCGTTGCTGATCTGCAGTTCGGGGTCGGTGGCGGCGCGGCCAACGGGGAACACCGTAAAGATGCGCCAGTACTTGAGCCCGAGGGATATGAGATACTCTTTGATCTCTTTCAGCTTTGGGAAATTGCGCCGGTTTACGCAGGTTACCACGTCGAATGCTATGGAAGGCTCGGCGGCAAGAATCTTGATGGCCCGAGACGCGTAGGAGAATGCGTCCGGAACGCCCCTCATCCAGTTGTGGTCGTCTTCCAGCCCGTCCAGGCTGATGGTTGCGCTGCGCATACCGGCCCTGAGCAGCTGCTCTATCTTGGCCGGGCTCATCAGGCGCCCGTTGGACACCATCCCCCAGGGGAATTTAAGTTCATATATCCGCTTTGCGCATTCGACGATATCTTCCCGCACAAGGGGCTCGCCGCCCGAGAGGATGATCAGGATCTTGCGTGAATCATACTTCTCCTTGATACGCAGGAGCACCTTCTCGAAGTCACCGAAGGGCATGTCGGGATGGATGGTCGAGACCTTGCAGTCGCTGCCGCAGTGGCGGCACTTCATATTGCAGCGCAGGGTACATTCCCAAAACAGCTGCATCAAGGGGTGCTCTTTGGCCTCCTCCTTGATGAAGCTGCTGTTGATGTTCAGCGTGATGCGCTGCTTTAGGCTGGGGAAAGACATTATTCCGCCTTTTCGGTTTCTTCCCCTGCACTCTCTTCCTCGGCCTCGACCTCGTCTTCAGCCTTGGTGGATTCTGTTTGCTCGGTGGGCTCGACCTCCTGATATTCTCTCACGCCGGGAGCAGGTCCGTAGCATGCAGTGAACAGGTTCAGCCCGAGAAACACCAGCAAAAATTTGAAAAAAGCTTTTTTCATGATACTGCAATAATAGACATTTTGCGCTTGAATTCAAAATACTTTTTTCGTATCTTTGAACATTGCCTTTATGATAGATTACATCATTTACACAGACGGAGGCTATTCTACCAGCAACAATGTCGGATCGGGCGCTTATATCATCCTTAAGTCCGACGGACAGACGCTTGTAAAGCAAGACTCTTTCGTTGTCCGGAAAGAGACCAGCCAGCGTGCCGAACTGATGGCTATAATCGCCGCGGTGGACGCTCTGCCCGACCGTTGCTGCGCAAGAATCTGTACCGACTATCTGGCCGCCACCCTCTCGCTGGGCAAGGCTCCGCGCCGCAAGAACCAGCCCGACCAGGATCTTCTGATCCGCTACAAGCAGCTGGTCAAGCGCAAGAAACTCCTCATAGAATTCAAATGGGTCCGCAGCCACATAGGCCACGCCTGGAACGAACTCTGCGACAGCCTCTGCACCGAGGCGCTCGCTCTTGCAGAAAGTAATTAGTTATGGAAAGAACCATCAAGACCATCGGCGTGCTCACATCCGGAGGCGATGCTCCCGGCATGAACGCCGCCATCCGCGCCGTCACGCGCGCAGCCCGCTTTCACGACATCAACGTAGTCGGCATCATGCGCGGTTACCAGGGCCTGATAGAGAAGGAATTCGTTAAATTCACCTCCTCGTCGGTGTCCAATACTATCCAGCGCGGCGGCACTATACTCAAGACTGCCCGATGCGGGGAGTTTATGACCGCCGAGGGGCGCAGGAAGGCCTACGACAATATGGTAGAGGCAGGGATCGACGCTCTCGTGGTGATAGGCGGCAACGGTTCGCTTACCGGTGCCCAGCTGTTCGCCAAGGAGTACGATCTGCCTATAATCGGGCTTCCGGGCACCATCGACAACGACCTATACGGCACCGACTACACCATAGGTTACGACTCTGCGCTGAATACGATAGTGCAGTGCGTCGATAAGATCCGCGACACCGCCAACAGCCACGACCGCATCTTTTTCATCGAGGTTATGGGACGTGACGCCGGTTTCCTGGCGCAGAACAGCGCCATCGCTTCCGGAGCCGAGGCGGCCATCATTCCGGAAGGAGATACCGATGTGGACCAGCTGGCGGCTTTCATCGAGCGCGGCAAGCGCAAGAGCAAGAACAGCGCCATAGTGCTTGTGAGCGAGGCCCAGAAGAACGGAGTAGGAGGGGCAATGTATTATGCTGAGAGGATACGTAACGAGTACCCGCAGTTTGACGCCCGCGTGACTATCCTGGGCCACTTGCAGAGGGGCGGAATGCCAAGCGCCTACGACCGTATCCTGGCTTCACGTATGGGCTACGCGGCTATTGAGGCCCTTATGGAGGGGCAGCGCAACGTGATGATAGGCATCAAGAACGACGCGATAGTTTACGTCCCCATCTCCCGTGCCGTCAAGAACAACAAGCCCATCGATGCGGAACTTATATCCGTCCTCAACGTGCTTTCCATGTAATCTAATACTGCTATGGACAGAAGAGATTTCTTTAAATATTCGGCAACCGGCATTGTGGGCCTTTCGCTGCTGGGGCGCTTGGGAGAGACATCTGCCGAGGCGTGCAAGCGTGACCGCTATTCTGTTGTTATTCTTGGAGATACCCACTACGATGCTCCCGACCCTGAACTGTATCACGCGGGTTATACCGACCCTAATCCTGCCAGGGAGGCAAACCACCGTAAGGAGTTTGTGCGCAACGGGCAGATGTGGTCGGGACGCAGCCGCAACCTTGTAAAGCGTGCCGCCTGCCTGGTGGACGATGACACCCGCTATGTATTCCAGATGGGAGACCTTATCCAGGGCGACACGGCCGACGCCGCTACCCACAAGCGCTTCCTGGACGATGCTATGAATCTGTTCAAGACCGAGGTGGCCCCCGACCTTCCCTTTGTGACGGTGGCCGGCAATCACGACCTTCGCGGCAACGACGACGCCGTGGCGACCAAGGCTTACATAGAGTATATGGCGCCCCGTATGAGCAAGGAACTTGGACAGGAGATCACGGGCCCCAACTTTTTGTTCCGCAGCGGCCCGGATGCCTTTGTGGTAATCAATTTCACCAAACCCGACGTGCCCGCCATAGAGGCTTTGCTCGAGCAGGCGCGAGGCTCAAGGCACGTATTCGTGGTGGTGCACAGCCCGGTGTTCCCGTATGACGATGCCAAGTACTTCTGGTGGTTCCTTCTGGGCAACCGCAAAGACTCCAAGGCAGACGCCCGCCGGCGCATGCGTAAGCTGCTCGCCTCGCTTAACGCCATAGTGCTCTGCGGTCACACCCACACCACCGAGTTCCTCGACTGGAGGGGCGAGGGCGGCCGCATAACCCAGATGACCATGAGCAGCGTCTGGCGCACCGACGAGCAGGCTACCTATACCGAGTTGGCCTCAGGGGCCAAAGAATATGGTACCCTCTTGTTCAAGGAGAACCCTGACCTTGACACCGAGGCCAACAGGGCCCTTTTCGACGAGTACCGCGCCGGAATTCGCCAGTACAGCATGTCCGAGGCCGCCGGCTCTTACAAGCTGACGGTGGACGGATCACGTGTGTGGGTGGATTTCTATGCCGGCGACTCTGCGCGCGTGAGCAAGCGCTTCCGCCTGCGTTAGCAGCAGAGCTAGAACTTCATTCCTGTACCGGTCATAATGAAGGAGTAGATATCTGCCTGCTCTTCAAGTACTTTGGCCATGGGTTTGCCGCCGCCGTGGCCCGCCTTGGTGTCGATGCGGATCAGGGTGGGGTTGGGTCCCGCGTTACACTCCTGCAGGGTAGCGGCGAACTTGAACGAATGGGCAGGCACCACGCGGTCGTCGTGGTCGGCGGTGGTTACAAGAGTTGCGGGATAGGATACTCCGGGCTTGAGATTATGCAGGGGAGAGTAGCCCAGCAGATACTTGAACATCTCGGGGCTGTCCTCGCTGGTGCCGTAGTCGGGAGCCCAGTTCCAGCCAATTGTGAACTTGTGGTAGCGGAGCATATCCATTACGCCCACTTGCGGTATGGCAACGGCATACAGTTCAGGACGTTGCGTCATGCAGGCGCCCACCAGCAGGCCGCCGTTGGAGCCGCCCACGATGGCCAGGTGCGAGGGACTTGTATATCCCTGCTCAATCAGCCATTCGGCTGCCGCGATGAAGTCGTCGAATACATTCTGCTTGTTCATCTTGGTGCCCGCCAGGTGCCAGGCCTCGCCGTACTCGCCGCCACCGCGGAGGTTCACCTGTGCGTATATGCCGCCCCTCTCGAGGAAGGGTACTCGCGTGGCGGAGAATCCCGGCGGCAGTGAGATGTCGAATCCGCCGTATCCGTACAGGTACACGGGGTTCTGCCCGTTCAGTTCCAATCCTTTACGGTAGGTCAGGAACATAGGTATGCGGGTGCCGTCCTTGGAAGGGAAGAAAACCTGCGTGCTTTCGAGTTCCGACAGGTCGAAATTGGTGCGGGGCTCTTTGTACACGCTGCTCTCACCGCTATTGATATCCAGGCTGTAGATGGTGCCGGGGGTGGTGAATGACGAGTAGGAGTAGTAGCACCAACTCTCGCCCTTGCGGCCCGCAAAGCCGGCGCTGCCAACTCCCGGGAGGGGCAGGGCATGCACATCGCTGCCGTCGGCATTACAAATATAGGCGTGCGTGGAAGCATCCTCGCTGTAGCAGGCAATGATCTTGTCGCCCACGAAAGTCACATCTTCGAGGACGCAGTCACGCTCGGGGATGAGGTCTTTCCAATTGCTGCAGTAGGGCTTGCGTACGTCGGCCGTGACCAGGCGGTTCATGGGCGCTCCGTAGTTGGTGAAGATGTAGATAGTGTCGCCGTCAGTCTCGACGGGGGAGCAGTTGCTCTTCATGTCGGCGGTCATGAGAGTGAAGTCTCCGCCTCGCTTCAAGTCTTTGACGTACAGGTTGTTGCCGTTGTCGGCCCCGCTTTCGAAGAGGAACGCCATGGTCTCTTCTTCGTTAATATCTACGCTGTAGAAGCGCAGGGGTTCGGCCGGGTTGCTGTAGAAGAGCTCGTCATCGCTCTGCTCCGTACCTATCTTGTGATAGTATATCTTCTGAACTTCGTTCTTGCCGCTGTAGGCGCCCACGCCCTCGGAGGGAGCGTCGTAGGCGCTGTAGTAGAAGCCGTCGCCCCTCCAGGCGGCGCCCGAGAACTTGGCCCACTGGATGTGGTCGGGCAGCAGCTCGCGGGTGGCTGTGTCCATCACGTAGAACTCCTGCCAGTCGCTGCCGCTTCGGGAGATAGAGTATGCAAGGTACTTGCCGTCGCTGCTGAAATACACGCCCTTAAGAGCCACGGTTCCGTCGTCGCTCAGGGTGTTGGGGTCCAGCAGCACGCAGGGCTCCCCGTCGGGGGAGTCCATCTCGTAGAGGACGCTCTGGTTCTGCAGGCCGTCGTTCTTGTAGAAGTACCACTTGCCGTTCTTGCGGCGCACGGGAGCGCCGACTTTCTCGTAGTCATTAACTTCCTTAAGGCGCTCCAGGAGCTGGCCCCGGAAGGGTATGCCTTTGAGGTAGTGGTTGGTGTATTTGTTCTGTGCCTCCACCCAGGCGGCTGTTTCGGGCGAGAGGTCGTCCTCCAGCCAGCGGTAGGGGTCGGGCACGGCTGTGCCGAAATAATCATCGACGGTAGCGTCTTTGCGGGTCTGCGGCATCTGCGGCGCGCAGGAAGCGATGGCTAATGTGCACATTGCGGCAATAAAGATTTTTCTCATACCGCAAAGATAGAAATATTATTGTCAATAGCAGCTGTACGGCCCGTATGTAGCCTCGACGCTGTAGGAGAAGTCGGTGTCGCGGAGCTTGTACACATAAAACTCTGATCCTCCCGGGCTGACGCGTATGACAAAGTGACCGCCGTAGTCTTTTACTTTGGATGCAAGTCCGTCGACAGGAGTTCCGCCCTTGATATCAGCGGAATTGTCGAGGCGTCCTTGATGGATGTTGGTGATGAACACGTCACCCCACTGGCGGTGGAAACTGAATGCAGGGTCGCCCGGTTTGTCGGAGTCAAATATTTGTGCCACAGTTACTTTTGGACGCAGGATATTGGCCGTTGCAGCGTCCAGTGTATTGTAGTACATGTGATGAGTGGCTTTCATGGCTTCCACCTTCTTGTTAAGTCCGCTGGCAATTCTTTGCATTATTCCGCTCTGGCAAGCACAGTCGCCGCCTGAGTAGTAATCGAACTGCCCATAAGATATCATAACGGTGGCGCAGGCTCCGTTTTCATATATGTTGCCCGAGTAGGTACTGAAGTCGCTCCCGTTCCAGTACTTGCCGTTTCCTCCCAGGTTGGTTATACAGAAGTCGTAAGATGTGTCATACTTGAGAATGAACTGTTTCTTGTAGTTGCCTGATGCATTCAAGTTGATGGGGTACCATTCCATTCCGTCTGTGGCCTTACGATATGAGGCGAATTGCTTGAAGTCTTCATAAACATCTGCGCTGTAGTCGCTTGTGGTTGGAGTTACGGAAGGCCCGCAACGGTCGACCAACTTCTTGATTGGGAGGTCGTCATAGACTGCCATGACTCCGCTGCGGCAGTAGCCGTCGCCTGATGTGCCGTAGGCTGTGCGGTGCTGGCCCATATGGTCCTGATGGTAGTGGGTGAGCAAGAAGTAATCGAGGAACTCGTGCCCGGTCGCCTTGAGGAAGTACTTGGCATAGGCGGTGTAAACCTTGAAGGGGCGTATGTTCGCGTTTGGCTTCTGATCTACAGCTTTAGCCGATGAGGTATAGTATTCGCCGGCGTCTATCATCATAGAGGTGCCGTCGGGCATGATTACCAGCGTACATTCGCCCCGGCCGGAGTTGATTGCGTGAATATCGAGGTATCCGGCACTCCAAGCCGGGAGGGTATTAGCGTCTGGTTGCGGCAGCGGGTCGGGTACTGGCTCGGCGCCGCCGGAACAAAGCACGGGGCGGATGGGGAGGCATTTTTGCACATGTCCAACGCCCCATGCGGTATCGGAGTTGAGGTGTATGGTGTACCCATAGTCGCATGAGTTGGCGGCACGGAATCCGAGCACGGTGGTACAATGGTCGGAATTGGGGTACTTGCTGAGGTCAAGTCCCGAGAAAGTTCCGGTGCGGTAGTAGCCCTGGGCGTTTACGTAATTGATTAAGTTTGAGTTGCTTCCGCTGATGTATCGGCCTCGTCCGGCCTTAGGGAGGAAGAGCCCGCTTTCAAGGTCGGCAGGGGTCAGTTCAACGGCGGTTGTGTTAAGAGTAGATGTCTCCCAGGACGGCGTGGAAGTGAGCAGTACGCCGTAGATCCGGTTATTGCCTACAGTCACGTATCCGGCCTTGCCGCTTGCATTGGTGGGAGCATTTCCTGCCCTTAGTGCGGTGAATTCGGATGGCGTGGGCATGCGGTACTGGCCTTTGCTGGCCCAGTAGGCCACGTCGCCGTGCAGTGCGGAACCTGTGGCCATAGAACCGCCGGAAGGGGTGGCAAAGCAATCTTCGCCTCTGAGTTCCGCAGCTTCAAGGTCCTCTCCGCTGCCTGACGAAATGTTGAAAATCCTCCCGGTGATGCTGAATTTTGCGTCGGCGGGGAGCATGTACCCTGAGTCCGGCAGCCATGCGTCACCGGCAATTCCACCCCAGTTGAAACGGTCGAAGGCGCTTGCGCTCTGTGTGTAGGTTACGGCGCTACCGGAAGACCCTACCTGGCCGCAGCCCAGGAATTCATATTGCTGAGAAGCGATGCGCCATCCGCTCTGGAAGCCCTCGGATGTGGTCCCTCCGCTCTGGGCGATGAGGTTGCCAGCAGCCCATAATGTGCCCTCGACTTTACGCACCGCGTTGCTACGGGTGCACCGGTCTCTTATATTCAGGAGCGGCATGCGCACGTAGTCCTTTGGAGATAAGTTGATTTGTGGCGCTTTGATTATAATGTCCTGGAGTCCTTCGATATACGCCTCGTCACCATCCATCAGGCCAATGCTTAGTTGGCTGTACTCTCCTGGAGGAACGGCAAAATAGAAGTGCAACTGCTTTCCATATCCCTCGCAGCTGTCGAGCGTGATGATGCTGGAAGAAGTGAGGTCTTGAGTCTGAATGGGACCGAGTGTGGCGGGGTCGAAGGTCAGAGTGCCGTTGATGAGTTTGTTTCCCGCTTTGAGGACCAGTGCCCTTGCATAAGCGGGGATGTCTTCGAGGGTTAGGTCAATGACAGGCGCTATGTGCTTGAAATAGAGTTGCCGGGGATGATTGTCCTCGATGGATTCCAGTTTGGAAGCCATGAGGGCGGGGATCTGTTCGGAGCGGGCGGAGATTCTTGGGATGGTGACCTGGCCAGGGGCGTCACCGGCCATGTGGTAAGGGTAAACGGCAACCTGGCCGGGGGTGCCAGAGAAGTTACTGCATGTGAAAGTGCCATTTGGGGTGTCGGCTCCCTCAGTGAGGGTGGCTTTGAATTTTTGCCCGGACGAGTTGTACACGGCTATCTCGTCTCCTGCGGTCCAGCTAACTTTGCCGCCCTGGGCTACGCTGATGCGGGTGGCGGGGGAGGGCTGGTCGGCCTGGCTATCTGAGGGGACGTATGCCGTCAGAACCAGAGTGTGTCCAGACTCCGGAACATCAAGCTCCTGGCGGCCGCAGGAAGCAGCTGCCAGGGCGCACAAAACAGTTATAAACAGTAGCCTTTTCATCTTTCTTCGCTTTCGCTCGCATTTTCAATGCGGTCCATTACCGTAACCGTCCCGTCGGCGGACTATGGCGGGCAAGGTCTCTTTTTGTTCCCTACACCTTGCCCCCCAATCCCTTCTATAAGTCCCTCAGAGCCCTTTTGCCGGGCAAGGTCCCCACTCTAAAAAGAGACCTTGCCCGAAAAGGCTGGCGAAATACCCCAACCGCTGATTGCTAAGGCTACTGGAATACAGCCCAAATGGTGTTATAGCCCGAAGCAAGGCCGGAGGCAGTGATGCCGTAGTCGGAGCCAGCGAGGAGAGATTCGAAGTTGCTCGAGGTGGCGTCAAGGCCATTGACTGAACAGCCAGACTTAACTATCGCAGGCTCGGAGGATGTGCCCCATGTGGTGTTGACCGAATTGGAAAAACGACCAACGATCAAACCGGCATTACCTGCATAACCACAAGAAACAGACGCTTTGACAATGCAGTTTTCGCCGGTGTGATTTTCTGTTTTCGAACCATTTTGAAGTCCGATTATACCTCCGGCACTATGCGTATCAGTCGTGCCCTCTACTGTAATAGTTCCATAATTCTCGCAAGAAACCACTTTACCTGTAGTAGCATTCCCGGCAATGCCTCCAACATAAGTCTTGGCGGCGGTGCCGTTGGATGAAACGGGTGCGTAGTTGATGCATCCTCTGACGGTCCCTATGTTAGCGTGTCCGACAATTCCTCCAAGTCTCTGATTTGTCTCTGCCGTTTGTTCAATTAAGTCTTGAATAGCTCCTTTAGTATTATCGCCCTGTGCTCCATTGATACAATTATGTATTAACGCTGTTTCTTGAGTAATGAAGCCAACTATGCCGCCAAATTTGCCTTCAACTCCATTATGGTTGCCATTTTTGACTATAGTGCCCAAATTAGTAGAATTAAGAATCTGACTGTTATAATTAAACGCCCCAACTATTCCTCCAGTTCCGTGTGTGCCGGCTTTTGACACACCTTTACTAGATATATTTCCTTCATTGCGGCAGTGATTAATAATCAAATTAGGAGTCTCATCAGGAGATTCTCCATCTATTCCGGCAATTCCTCCTAAAAATAATTGCTTTGGTTTAGTATTGGCAGAAGTAGAAACTCCACCATAGTTAATACACTGATTAATACTGTGTCCCTTGGTGTTATTGGCTGTTCTACCTATTATACCACCAAGAATTATCACACCACTACCTTCAGTGCCGCTGACTTTAGTTCGTTTAATATCACCTTTATTTATACAACTATTTATTGAGCAAACCCCTTTTGCTTGACCAATAAGACCTCCGATATATGTGCCTACTGCAGTGGCTATACAGGCAATTGTATTGTTATTGGAGCATTCGTTAAACTCGCATTGTCCATCCGTTTCTCCAATTATACCGCCAAATACAATCGTAGAAGTGGCTGCATAACCGAGAATTGTACGTACATAGTTATGAACATTATCAATAACGCAATTGGTACAAGTGCCTGCTAAAGCTCCAAACCTTTTAGTGTTAGCGGTTGCTACTTGAAGCACACAATTTGAATCATTATATCCAGTACTTGAACTTGAATCGTAACCTAACTTCAAATCTTTTACCCTAAGACGCTTTTCGGAAGAGGCAAGGTCGGAGAAGAAACCGATATGCTCTCCGGTGGTATAGTCGAATTTGATTCCGAAAATACTATGACCCTGACCGTCAAGCACTCCGGCAAAACCAGTGGCATCATCACCGTTAACTGGTTTCCAACTACCGCTCTCATAGTCAATATCTGCACCTAATTTTATTACCTCGTCGGCAGTCCACCAGGCGGCGTACTTGGCCCATTTGTCAAGGTCGGCTTTGGTGCTGATGGGGCCTATCCAGCTCAGGGTGCCGAAATCGGAGAACTTGCAGCCGCTGTTGAGGGGGAATTCAAGGGCGCTGCCGGTGGATCCGGTGCGGAATGCCTTGCTGGTTCCGTCCTCGCTGCTGGTCTTGCTGAAAACAAAGCGGAATTTGTTCACGGCGCTTTGCGGGTAAACCACTGCAAAATAGTTCTCACCGGAGGTGAAAGAACCTTTGACTGTCACACGGGATGCGTCACCGGTAACTACTGCGGCAGGTTCTCCGGCATCAACGGAAGCGGCTCCCACGATGTTCATTGCTGCCGCATCACCGTCCAATGCCTCGAAGCAAACGTAATCTATTCCGCTTTCGGGCACCTTGAATTCAATCAATGAGGTGACATTCTTAAATACCATATTGTCCTTGTCGGCAGTTTTGCAAACCTGAACAAGAGCATCCTTTGCTACAGAGTTGCCTGATGCAATTACCTGTACTGCAGGCAGGACCACGGGGATGTCATCGCCGGAGATGGCTGCATCGGGAGCTGCCGAGGCAGGGTAAACGGCCCAGTAGCCGGCGGCTTCGGCGATGCTGACCGAGAACTCTGCGTAGCGTCCGTTATTCTGGATTGCGGAAGCTTCAAGAGGATCGGAAGTAACCCATTCGCTGCCATTGTAAACGGCAATCTGGTCGCCAGCCTGCCATACCACAGCATAGTTGCTGAGGTCGGCCTTGGTCACGGGTTGCTCAAGTACTGCCCTGAATGTAAGAGAGCCAACAGCGGGCTGTGGAGTTTCTACTTCAACCTGCCTGTTGCAGGAAAGTGCTGATAGAGCCAGGATAACGGCTGCTGAACAATAAGAAATCTTTTTCATAACCGTTGTCTTTTAATCTTCATCCCAGGTTATTCCTGTAACTTCCTCTGTTGGATCATACTTTGCCCCGTTACTTTGGCATATAATTCCTGTTACACCCACAAGAAGTGTTCTCATCAGTGGTTGGATGTACGAATTATTCATAGTGAATTAATTATATGTGTTATACTATTTACTGCAATACTGCCCAGATAGTGTTGAGTCCAGAAGCAACACCGGAGGCGGTGATGCCATAGTCGGATCCGGCAAGGCAAGAGCCAAAATTGGAAGATGTAACCGCAACGTTATTAACGGTGCAGTTTGAAGACACTATTATTGGTTTTGCGGAAGAGCCCCAGCAACTAGTGATGGTGGTATTGGAGTAGCGGCCAATTATAGTTCCCGCACTAGCGGCATAGGAACAGGACACAGCAGCGGCTACAAAACAATTTTCTCCGGTTGCTACCTGGATCTCAGAACTGTTGTTGTTCTGAAGACCAATCAGACCACCTGCGCTGTGGGTGTTTGCAGGAGTCTCGCTTACGACATCTATTTTGCCGTAATTGGAACAGGAACTGAAATTGCTGATACTGGCATTTCCTGCGATTCCTCCGGCATACGTTTTAGCTGGTGATGCGAATGAAGTGACTGGACCGTAATTAGTGCTGTTGGTGCATGTGCCTCTTTGCGCGTAGCCGATAATTCCGCCCATACGAAGGTTCTTATTGGATGTTTGAACTATGTTTTGTACGGTACCGGCAGTCGCATCACCCTTCTTGCCGTTTATGCACTTGTCTATCAACCCGTCTTCTCCCGAAACATATCCGGAAATACCTCCGAGGCAGGCCTCGTTAGCACAGTTGCCAACTTTTGTAATTACCCCAAGGTTAGTACATTCGCTAATCAAGGAGTCGTTTGACAAGCGGCCTATGATGCCGCCGGCTGAAGGATAATCAGACTGGCTGTGGTTGAATAGATTGACATCAGCGCTATTGGTGCACTTTGACACAATAAGGTTACGGGCGGATGCGTCCGCAGGACTTCCGTCCATTCCGATGATTCCTCCCATGTAAAGCTGACCGGCCTTAATATTATCAGTAATTTCAATAGTTCCGGAATTGGTGCAATTGGTGATGGTTACACCTGAAAGAGTATTTCCGGAGCGTCCGGCAATGCCTCCGAGACAGTTAACCCCTTTATTGGAAGATGCGATGCTGCGTGAAATAACTCCGGAGTTGGTGCAGTCCGTTATGGCTGTCTTTCCTGAAATCAGACCTACGATACCGCCATAGTAGTTGTTTCCCGCGACATTTGACTTAAAGGAAACATTAGCATAGTTATGGCAATTGGTTATGCTATTGTCTGAGTCAGACATGCACTGTCCCACAAGACCTCCGATGTTGTTTGCTTCTGCTGCATTCTCCACCGTTACAGGAATGTAATTCTTGACATTGCTGATCTGGGTGTTCTTTATCCTGGTGGATAGAGCACCGGCATACTTTACATTACCGCTGCTTACAATAAGAGAACTTTCGTCGCCAGACGCTTTTCCCAAGATAAGGTCTTTTACACGTATCCTTGCATCTGGAGACGCCAGAATGGAGAAGAAGCCGGCATACTCGCTCGTCGTGCCAAGGACGATATTGTAGATGCTATGACCTGCGCCGTCAAAAGTGCCGGCGAAGTGTCCGGAATTTTCATTTCCGCTGACCGGAGTCCAGGTGTCGCCTTGATAGTCGATATCTGCACCAAGTTTAACGGTCTCGCTGGCGGAGTAGAAGTCAGCTAGAGATGCCCATTTGTCGAGGTCGGCCTTGGTTTTGATAGTTCCGTCGAACCAGTTCAGGCTTCCGAGATTCTCAAACACGCGGCCACCGCTCACCGGGAGGTCGAAGCCGGCGGCTGATGTCCCGGTACGGCCAGCTTTCTGCAAGGAAGAACCGGAGCCCTTGGAGAATCCCAGATGTACGCTGCCTACGCTTGTCTGGGGCCATACTGCGACAATATACTTCTGTCCGGAAGTAAAACTGCCGCTAACTTTGATGGTAGATTTGTTTCCGGTAGCGGCCCCGGGGTCGGGAGTAACCGCAGCTTCTCCGCCAATCTTTAATTCCGCGCCGGAAGGATTGATTGCTTGTACGTACATAGCGTCGATACCACTCTCGGCTATTAGGATTTCGACCAGCGATACAGCATTTTTGAAGGTAACTTTATTTGACTCGGTGCTGGTTCCGATCTGAACGAGCGCGGCCGGATCGACTACGCCACCGGCGGGAATAACCTGCTCTGCAGGCAGGGACAGCATAACAGCTTCGGCGGGTGAACCATCCGGGAGGGCTGTATTAGATACTGCGGAGGCAGGATAGACCAAGGTATATGAACTGGCCGAAGCAATGCTGACAGAGAACGATGCGGTGCGGCCGCCGTCTTCGATATCCGCCTCTGTGATAGGTGTGGAGTTTGCCCATGTATCACCGCTCTTTACGGCGATTACATCTCCTTCCTCCCAGACTACCTTGTAGGCATCGAGGCTTGCTTTGGCAGGCTGATCGAGAGTGGCTTTAAATACTATTACTCCTTCGGGAGTCGCTGGAGTTACGGGGGCGACTTCTTTGTTGCAGGAAAGAGCGGCAAAAGCGGCCGCCGTGACCAGTATATAATTAACTAACTTTTTCATTTCCATTGTCCTTTAAGATTATACACTAGTCGTTCCATACGATGTCGTCCACGTCAGTGGGCTCGTTGAATTCACCGCCGCTGGCCTGGCAGAGGCCAAAGCTGCAGTCAATAGTTTCCGCATAAACCTGCGGAGGGATGTAAGTCTTTGTTTTTGTCATAATGTATGTAGTTTGTTGTTAATTGCATCTGATGGGCCCCTCAATGGATTTAACCTTGTAGAGGTTGTTGGTGTCGTCGAGCTGGAACACGTAGTACTCTTCGCCGCCGGGCGCCACGCGTATCACCACGTGGCCGTTGATATGGCATCGGTCGTACAGATTGGCATTAGGTGTGGATATCACCGGGTCGATGCATGTAAAGTACAACGATACATCACTGTCGTAATAAGTATGCTCGAGAAGGGCTTCCACTGTACCCAGCATCGGTTGGTCGGTACGTTGGGCAAAACTCTGGGTGACTACTACTCGTGGCTTGAGTATGCTCATTTGCTCCTTGGGCAGGCAGTTAACCGACATGTGGTGGTCGGCCTTCATGGCCTCGATGGGGCGCCCGATGACTTTAGCCACAGGTACTGCCATCTTGGTGTTGCCTCCTGCGTCACCCGCAGTGTAATAATCGAATTTTCCATAGCTTATAAGCGAGATGCAGGAGTTCCCGTTTTCGTAGGGAATCGAACCCCCGTAGGCGTTCACGATAGCTCCACCGTCCCAGTATTCACCGTTGACGGCATAGTTGAATATCTTGAAATCCGGATACTTGTCCTTGTTGTACTTCAGAACGAGCTGCTGGTCGGTGCCTGCCTTGAAGCGTTCCATCTCCAGACCCTTCTTGGAGGTGGCATATTTAACGAATTCGGTATAGTCACCAACGGTCTTGGCGCTGTAGTCTTTACCGCTCTTGTCGATGAAGTCATATTCCGGATCGTTCGCGCTCCAAGCCCTGTCGAGCATCTTTTTGTATGGCAGGGAAGTATAAATGGCCATCAATCCTGTAAAAGTGTATCCTTCCGAGCTCTTTGTAAAGCCCTTTCCTGACGGGGTGCCGAAGTGGTCGATGTGAAAATGACTCATTACGGCATAATCTAGGTAATTGTGCCCCGTGGCCTGTAGGAAGTGTTTCATGTAGCGGGTTTGCGTGAAATAAGGGCGGGTGCCGGCGTCCGGCCTTTGGGCAACTGAAACCGGCGATGACGTTGAAGTGACCGTCTCACCGGCATCTATCAGCATAGAGGTCCCGTCCGGCATTATGAAAAAGGTGCACTCACCCCTGCCGGTGCTTATGGCATGAATGTCCAGCCAGCCCTCTGCCCATGGAGTCAGAGTCTTGCCGATCTCGGCCTCGGAGGGGCCTCTGGTGTCTTTCTTTTCGGGCTCGTTCTGCCCCCCGTTATCCTTGTTGCACGCAAGCGGCAGCAGCATGGCTGCGGTCAAAAAATATAAATAGTATCTTCTCATTTGCATTTAAAAGGTCCGTCAGCTTGGAGCACCCGGTATTCAAAGTCGGTGTCGTCCAACAAATATACATAAAACTCATCACCGCCGGGCATAACTCGGATGACGACATGCCCGTTCACGCCGGAGGCTTTGTCGTACAGATTCTTGTACAGTCTCCGCTGCTGAGGGCCGATATTGGTGAAGTAGAAGTGTTTCGGTCCCGGGTATACCTCGTCGGAGTCAAGCAGCCGGGAGAGGGTTTCAATGTCGGGCTGTATTTCCCGTTCGTAAAAACTTTGGGCCACGACCACTTGAGGTTGGAGTATGGTCATGGTCTCGTCCTTCATAGTGTGGTACGAGAGGTGATGGTCTGCCTTCATGGCCTCGACGGGGCGGCCTATCGCCCGGGCCACAGGCAGCGCCACCAGAGTGTTGCCGCCGGCGTCGCCTCCGGTATAGTAGTCAAAGTCCCCGTAGCTCAACAGGAAGCAGCAGGAAGCACCGTTCTCACGCATCTGCGTTCCTTCGTACACGTTCACAGTCTTCTTGCCGTCCCAAACTACGCCGCTTGCAGCATAGTTGCGCACCTCTACGCCGTGATACCGGCAGGGATGGTGCCGGAGACGTATCTGACGCCGCGAGCCCACTTTCATTGCCTCGGCCTTCATGCCGTCGTGCCTGCAGGCGTACTCGACGAACTTGGGGTAGAAGCCGCTGCCTTTTGACGAACTGGGAAGTTGTGCTTCAGCGAAATTGGGCCAGGCCCTGTCAATGAGTCTCCTGAATGGAATGTTGGCCTCGACTCCGGCGATGCCGGTGAGCTCGTAGCCTCTCACCGGGTCCGGTTCCATCCATTTCTCTATCTGGCCGATATGGTCGTTATGATAGTGGGTGACAACGGCATAGTCAAGCTTGCCTTTGCAAACTGGAGGGAGGAAGTGCTTGATATACCGCGAATAAACCTCTACCGGCCGGGTGTTGGCGTCTGGCTTGGGAGGAACCCTGTCGAACTTGGACGGCTTGTATTCCACGAATTCTCCTGCATCGACCAGCACAGAAGTTCCGTCGGGAAGAATGATGAACGTGCATTCTCCGCGCGAAGAATTGATAGCGTGTATGTCGAGGTACCCCTCCTGCCACTGGGGCAGGGGGGATCCCACGACAACGGCCGAGGCCAATAAAGAAATCAACAGGTGCATTATTTCTTGGTGACCTTAATGTCGAATACGAATATACGGGGTGCGTTCTTTGCGCCTTTGGGGCAGTCTATCTTGAGTTTGGTTGCGGCGGTCAAACCGCTGGCTTCCAGACGTATATGCGAAATAGGCTTGTCGATGTCGGCATTGTTCCAGGAATGCGGGAAGTAGTCATCATCGGCAAGTTCCAGCGTAGTGTTTCCTTCCTGGAAGTTGCTCAAGTTTGTAGATGCCTCGGGGAAAGCGGCTCCTGCCTGGCTGGCTGCGGTATAAGCGTCACGTGTGATGGTGCCCGAGGTAAATGTGCCTCCGTTCTCAAGTATGAAGTAAACCGGATCGGTTGAGCTCGTGGAGAAGCGGGCAATCTCTATTTCTATAACGGCGTCGGTGCCGCTGCCGGCAGCAGCGAATGCAGGTGTAGTCATGGCACCGGCAATGGCTCCTGCACAGAGCTGCAAACCGCCCGGGCGCTCGGCAGCATAAGCGAACACCCAGTCCTGGAGACCGTAGGCCTGCATGTATTCGGGTTTTGCTTCGGCTGCAGTGGTAGCGTCCTCCGGATAATCGAAGGTAAAAGCACCATTATTCTGCGTGACGGTTCCGCTTGCGGGAAGATATCCATCGTAGGTATCTGCCTTCTGCCCGTTGCCGTCGGCAGGGGCTATATAGTCGCCGCCGAGCGTGCAAAGGTCAAAATCTTCGTGGAAGATAACAGCGGGGTCCGGAGCTTCAACTAAGTATATATTGTATTTGGGCGCTGCCGGATCGGAAATGTCGAAGTGCACATGCATCTTGCCGGGACTTTCCAGGTTGATGGTGAAGGGGTTGTTGACAACAGAGGTACTGGCCATGGTGCCAATAGCCCTCTTGACATAGTAACTGCGTTTGCTTTTGCCGGCCGCCTGGATTTTTGCTACGGGAAGGGCGGAAGCCTCGGAGGTAATGGTGCCCAGGCCACCTGCGCCGGAGAAGGTCGCAAAACCGAATGGTTCGCCCTCGAGCTCGACAACGAAGCTGGTGCTTGCGGGAACCTCGACCTCACCTTCGAATACCCCGTCGGAAACTTCATCCAGTGTGCTGCGTTCACCATCTATGTTGATACGGCAGGGAGGTGCTGCGATTTCGCCGCAAAGAACAATCATATCGTGCATTTCAGCCCTCGAAACCCCCGTCGTATAGTCGCTGAGGGGCTGGCCTATGACTTCACGGTCTTTGGCGTCGCGGAACGACGCGTTAATGACGGAATAGTCGGCAGCCGGAACGGGAAGAAAAGCGTAAACGCTCTTGCCAGCGGCGCTTACAATCAGTTCGGCATCACCTTTTTCAATGGCGTACGCAGGCCTGATGCCACTGTCGAGCACATCGGCAATGGGGCACTTGAACGTGCCGCTCAATGCTCCGTCGGGGCTGGACAGCAGAATGCGGTTTGCATCGGCCGGATAGTTGTTGATGGTGAGCTTGAGGAAGCCCAGGGCCTGCTTGAAGGGCAGGTTCCAGTCATCGCCTATGGCTGCGACCATGACTCCGGTATAAGCAGATGACACGCTGGCCTTGTAGCTTCCGGGGACTTTAAGGCTTATGTGCGATCCGTCGCAGGAAACTGCGGCAGATGCAGGATACACAGCCACGCTTCCGAGTTCTTTGCCTGCGGGAATGGTACCTTTGAAGATGGCGCGTTTTGTATCGCCTGTTCCGTCAAGGTTGAATGTCACAAGGGTGCCGTCGGTGCAGGCGACTGCAATCTGGTCGCCTCCGTCCCAAGTCCCGTGCCCTTTCTCGTCCATAAAGGCCTTGGTCTCAAGGTTCTCGAAAGTTGCGAGGAACGATACTTCCCCAGTACGGGAGAAGGTTTCGTCCGGGACCCAGGATTCGTAGCTATAGTCTTTGCAGCCGGCGAGCAAAGCTGCTGCCGCAGCAAATATTGCAATATACTTTTTCATATCCATTAAATGCTAGTAACCGGGGTTCTGGTCTTCTTGATTGATTTTAGGGTTGGTGCGAATTTCCGTGTCGGGCAATGGCCAGAGTTCGTCCTTGCCTGTCTGGAAGAACATGTTGATAAGCACCCTGAGGTTGAAGTCCTTGCCGTCCCAAGTCTGGGCCGGGTCGTACGAAACGGTCCAGTTCTCGTCGATGGTCGGCTTGGCGTTGGAGAGATTGTTCTTGAAAGCGGGAGCATATTGCGGTCCGTTGACCACCTTGGCGGCAAGTGGCCTGCCGTCGGCGAGTTTCCAGCGGCGTATATCGAACCAGCGGAAGCCCTCGGCGCAGAGTTCCACCGTGCGCTCATAGCGCAGGGCGCTGCGGAGTTCTGCCCTGTCCAGGGTGGTGATTTTAGGCATCTTCACCCTCTGGCGTATTTGGTTGATATCGCTCTGGGCTCTCTTGAGGTCGCCTCCGTTCATCTCAATATTGGCTTCGGCGTCGATTAGGAGCAACTCGGCGTAACGCATTATGCATACATCAAGATCGTCTTCGTAGCTGGTGGTGAGAGTTTCGCCGTAGTATGCTTTATCGGCGAACTTGCGCCACAGATAGCCGCCGGGGCCTTTTGTCCCGTTGGGACCGTACTCGCTCTTGTTGCCATAGACGTCGTTGTTGTTGACCATGGCATTGGTGTTATAGTCCCTGACCTGCTTGGCATTAGGGTCAGTGCTGTATTCGACGTTGTTAATACGTGTGTCGGACCGCAGGCAGTACAAGTCGAGTCGCGGATCCCTGTGGTTCCAAGGGTCTTGCCAGTTGTAGAGCGGCGACTCGGTGATGGACTTGCCGTCGGTGCACTGGAAGGTGTCCATCAAGGCCTGGGAAGGGCCGCAGCCGGCGGCCCCGTTGGCGACACGTGAAGAATAGGTGTAAACCATGGAGTGAACATTGGAGGCGGCCAGTTTGTTGTATTGTATAGCCCACATCCATTCGTCGCAGGTCTCTCCAGCGAACCCGAAGAGGTCGGACGCTGACGGCTCTCCTTCTGAAAGAGCATTCGGGTAGTAGGTGCAGTCCAGGGGTTCGAGGGTATAAACGCCTTCTGACAGCTCCATGGCTTTGGCCGAGTACTTGGCGGCTTCGGCGTAGCGACCCCAGTTAAGGCATATGCGGGCCTTGAGGGTATATGCAGCCGCACGCCCCAGGCGGCAGGAGCCCCACTTGGCTTTCTCCCAACGCACGGGAAGTGCATCCAGAAGACTGTCGTCCATTTCTTCGAGGATGCGGTCGATTACCTGCTCTTTGGGCATACGCGGGTATGCATAGTCATCGAGCGTGAGGCAGTGGTCGATGAATGGAATGTCTCCGTAGAACTGGCAACCCATATCATAGATGTATGCTCTCAGGCACAGGAGCTCGGCCTTGAATTGCAAGTATGTCTCTTCGGACATTTTGTCCTTTATGTCATCAAGTTTGTCGAGCACCAGATGTATGCGTCCGGCAGTCTTGTATATGCGTCCGTACAGATAAGTGGCATCGCTGGTGGTCTGGGTAATGGTAGATGTGACGAAGTAGTCCCAACTGCGCAGGCCAACGCGGTGAGTGCCTATGTCGGTGATATTGTCGGTAAAGCGGGTAGGGAAGTTGCTGTACTGCAACTCGCTGTTCGCCAGGTTCTTGTAGCTCACCAGAACGCCGCTCAAAGCTTCTTCCTCACTGGCCGGGAAGGTGCCGGTGGAAGGGCCGTTGAGAGGATAGCGCTCCAGAGCCTTGTCGCAGGCGGTCAGAGAGAGGACAGATATCATTATGAGTATAAAAGTCTTTTTCATGGCTCCTTAGAATTTAATGTCAACTCCGAAGGTATAGGTAGATACCAGAGGATACTTTGCTCCTTCAGCACCGGCTTCGACGCCTTCGCTGCTGGTGGTAAACATATTCTCAGGGTCGTAACCCTGCCAGTACTTGGTGAGGGTGAAGAGGTTGGTGGCATTGGCGAAGAGCGTCAGGTTGCTGATCTTTGCCGCTTTCATCAGCTTCTTGGGGAAGGTATAGCTGAGCTGAAGGTTCTTGAGACGGCAGTACGAAGCGTCGGCCATCCAGAAGGAAGAAGTCTTCTTGTTGAGCTCGCTTGTGTAACTCAGACGCGGGAATCTGGCGTCGGGGTTTTCGGGAGTCCAGCGGTCCAGGTGCTCCTGGCGGAAGGTTCCGCCCTGGACACAGGGCTGCGTGTAGTAACCGCTCAGGTAAGCGTCCACTTTGCCGACGCCCTGGAATTGAGCACTGAGGTTGAAGCCTTTCCAACCGAAGCTCAGAACTGCTCCATAGGTCCAGCGGGGGATGGTGCTGCCTATGATCTGGCGGTCTTTGTCATCAATCTTGCCGTCCGGAGCGGGGATCTTGTTACCTTTGGCGTCGAGTATGAAGTCTCCGTTCTCGTCAACCTGGAATTCGCCGGCGACATCTTCGTAGATAAGGTCGCCGGGCTTGGTTTCCACTCCGTATTGCGGGCAGGTGGCATTGATCTGGTCGGCTTCTTCCTGGCTGCGCGCCATTCCGATGCACTTGAGGGCGTAAACGGAACGAACGGCATAACCCTCTTCATTGCGCAGGAGGCTGCCGTCGGCGGTGCCCTTCATGTCGACGATCTGGTTGTGCACGTCGCTCAGGTTGGCATCGATGCCCCAGCGCCAGTCGCCCTTGGAGTCATGGTAGCCGATTCCGACCTCCCAGCCTATGTTGCGCACGGTACCGGCGTTCTGGTAAGGAGCCGTAAGGCCTATGGTGGAGGGGATATCCAGCTGCATAAGGATTCCATAGGTGTTCTTGTAGTACCAGTCGGCGGTAATGTCGAACTTGCCGAGCAAGCCTGCGTCGATACCTATGTCATACATTTCCGAGGTTTCCCAGGAAATCTCCTCGTTGGCCAGGCTGTTCAGACCTACGATAGGATAGATGATGTCGGCCGCTGAGATGCTGGAAATAGTGAGGGACTGGATGGTAGGGTAGTAGTCGGAACCGATGTTCTGGTTGCCGAGCTGGCCGTATGATGCTCGGATTTTCAATTCATTGATGGTCTTCTTGACGCCTTTCATCCAGGGCTCTTCGGTGATGCGCCATGCTGCCGAGGCGGAGGGGAATATACCCCACTGATGGCCCTTGGCGAATCGGGATGAACCGTCGAAACGGATATTGGCCTCAAAGAGGTAACGCTCTTTGAAGTTGTAGTTTACCCTCCCGAAGAAGGATGCCAGGGCCCACTGGTAACGCGCACCGCTGTTCTCCTTGAGCTCGTTGTCGGCGCCGGCGTTGATGGTGTGATACTGCGGATAGGCAAAATCGCGCCTGTAGGCCTCCAGGGTGCGGTTGTCCATATCCTCGTATGAGGCGCCGGCAAGCAGCTGGAAGTCATGGGCATCGGCGAATTTCTTGTGCACCTTAGCAGTGAAGAGGTAGTTGCCGTACACGGTGTTGCCGTGGTTCTCGCGCAGAGAGTTGTATTCCCTGTTCTTGATGGGGGATACGGTGCCGTAAGGGTCTGAGTAATATGTTACCAGGTCGGTAAAGTTGCTGGTGTAGCTCAGCGTAAGGCGCGGTGCTACGGTGCCCTCGAGGGTGAGCCAGCGCCAGGGCTTCCAGGTAAGGGCTGCGGCGCCGGCCAGACGGTAGGTGTCTGCCGTTACCTGGCCGCCAACACCCTCGTCCATCATCGGAAGCAGGTTCACAGTGCCTCCTGTGAAAGGGGCGTAAGTGCCGTTGGACCATTCGGCAAGGAACAGAGGGTCGCGTGCATTCATGAATCCGAAGAAAGAGTTCTGGTATGGACTGTACTGCCTGCGGCCGAAGCTTCCGGAAAGGTCGAAGCGGAATTCGAGCTTGTCGTTAATGTCCACGTTCATGTTATTCCGGAAGTTATACCTGTGGTAGTCGGAACTCTTGATGATACCGTTCTGGCTCAGGTAGCCGAACGAGGTCAAAGAACGCACCTTGCCAGAACTTGCATTGAGGGTAAGTGTGTGGTTGTGGGTGAGTCCGTTACCGTTGAGGGCGTGCAGGCGCCAGTTGACGATGGGGTAGTTGTCGGGATCCAGGAAATTGTTTTTCAGGTAGTTGGAGATGTATTCATCGGTGTAGATGGATACGCTTCCGTCATTTTCCGTGGCCTCGCGGTTAAGGATCATATAGTCTACCGGACCTACGGTGTCGGGGGTGGTGGTAGGAGTCTGCCAGCCGACGTATCCCCGGTAGCCTACGGAAGAGCGGCCTTTGTCGGCACGTTTGGTAGTGATCAGGATGACACCGTTGGCGGCCCGGGAACCGTAGATGGCCGAAGATGCGGCGTCCTTGAGGACGGAGATCTTGTCGATCTGGCTGGCGTCCACCGAATTGATGTTGCCCTCGATGCCGTCGATGAGCACAAGGGGCGCGGGGCTGGACTCGCCGAAAGTTCCGATACCGCGGATGCGGATGTTGCCGGTGTCGGCGCCTGGGGCTCCGCCGCCGGTGGTGACGGTTACGCCTGGTATGGCACCCTGCAGGGCCGTGGAGGCCTGCACAATCGGCTTGTTCTCAAGCAGTTCGGAGGAGATGGCTCCGACAGCGCCGGTCAGGTTGACCTTCTTCTGGGTGCCGTAGCCTACTACTACAACGTCGTCAAGGAACTCGGCGTCGGCCTCCATCGATATGTCGTACCTGGCCTGTTTGCCCACCGTAACGTCCTGGTTGCTGAAACCCAGGAATGAGATGGTAAGCACGTCTCCCTCTTTTGCTGCGATGGAAAAGTGTCCGTCATTGCCGGTAACTGTTCCGGTCTTGGTGCCCTTTACGAACACTGATGCTCCAGGCAACGGCTCGCCATCGGAATCGAAGACCGTACCCTGGATAAGCGGCTTCTGCTGACTCTGTGTCTGCTGCCCGGGAGTGTCGGAAGCGGGGATGTTGCTCAGTACGATGTTGCCCTCTATGAATGAGGCTTTTACATTGGTTCCGCGGAACACTTCTTCAAGTACGGCGAGAACATCTTTGTCGCGCGCGTCGATGCTGATGCGGCGGTTTTTGTCAAAGGCTGCATCGTTATAGAAGAATGTGTATCCGCTCTGCTGCTCAATGGTTTTGAGCACGTCCGAGACCTTCTGGCCGTCGGCTCTGACCGAGATTGTGCGCGTTTGTGCAGGCAGGAGGATGGATACCCCTAGCATACACAGCAGCAGTGCAATCTTTGTCATGAGTTGAATGGTTCTTCCCATAGCGTTATTAATAAACGATTATTATTTGGCGGCCGGAAATGATGTCCGGGTCCGCACCCTTTAAACTGGTGTCAAAATGAATCTTTGTTGTGCGCTTGAAGTGCTCGAGTACAACTTCCAGGGTCTGGCCGCTGAAAGCACCTGTGTAGCGGTTTGCCAGCAGCGATTGGTTGCGTACCATGAATTCTACATTGAATCGGTTGCCGATAACCCTCAGTGCATCTTCGAGGCTCGTGTTGTCAAGTAAAATCTTGCCGTCTTTCCATGCTGTAGTTAATGCCGGATCGGAGACGTGTCTGGACAGACGGAAGGTCTCGGAATTGTAGCAGAGTTGTTCGCCGGGGCATATCGGGACAGTGTGGATGTAACCGGAAGCGTCGGGGCAATGCAGTTTCACTGACCCCGATACAAGTGTAGTGCGTACTTCCGGCCCACGGTCGGAGTAGGCTTCAACATCGAATTGGGTACCCGTTACTTCTATTTGCAGTTTACCGGCATTGACAAGAAACCGTCGGCCGTTGTCTTTGGCGACCTCGAAGAATGCCTCTCCGTCAAGCGTGACTTCCCGGGTATTGCCGAAGCGGACAGGATAGCACAGCGACGAGTTGGAGTTCAGCCATACCCGCGTGCCGTCGGGAAGGGTGGTGCTCGTGGTCATGCCCACGGTGGATTTGATTTGCACCGGTGGCAGGGCGTCGGCCTTGCTAAGCTGGACGGAAAGCCAGATTGTGCTGATTAACAGCGGGACGCTCAGTATGGCGGCCGCCAGTTTGATCCAGCCGGCGGCGTTCAGGGTACGGGAGCGGCGCATCCGCGAGTGAAGGGCACGAAGGGCGCTGTCCGTATCGGTCTTTTCGGAGGCTTCGGCAAGGGAATATAGTTGCTCGATGCGGAAGTATTGTTCCGCTTTTTTGCGGTTGGCGGCGCTTTGACAAATCCACTCGTCCAGCATCCTGCCTTCCTGCGGCGATACTTCTCCCCTCGCATAGAGGGGAAGGAGATCTTGTATCTCGTTATCGTTTAGCATCTCATGTAGAACTTAAAAGGAATCGCCCCATCTAGGGTGAAACTATATTAAAGACAGTTGAAAGATTTGATACCCTAAATGAAAATAATTATATTTGTGCGGAACGTCCACGCTAATGACCGACGACAATCATCTTTTTTCCCTTGTGAGGGGAGGTGACAGGAACGCTTTTGACAAGTTGTTCAGGCACTGGTATGCCCCTCTGGTGTCTTATGCAGTTCAGTTCGTTCCCCGTGAGGATGCCGAAAATGTGGTCCAGGATGTTATGTTCGCCCTTTGGAAGAATGCACTTGTCATAGAACTCCGCGGCAGCCTGGCAACGTATCTATATACCTCTGTAAAGAACCGCTGCCTGAATGTGATTGACCGCAAGGAGCTTCATGAGCGCTATAATTCTTCAGTCAGAGCGTCGGTTATGGATGCTGTAAGTGACAGGGAACTTTACAGCGTCCGGGAGCTTGGCGAGCGGCTCTCCAAGGCTCTGGAGGATCTTACACCGGAGCAGCGGTCGGCCTTCGAGAAGAGCCGCTACAAGGGTCTTAAGTACGAGCAGATTGCCTCCGAGGAGGGAGTGTCAGTGAAAACTGTAGAATACCGCATCTCACAGGCGCTCAAGAAGTTGCGCCTCGCGCTCGCGGATTACCTGCAGGCATAAGGCCCGAAAACGGCTTTGACTTTATACTCCAAGTCAGAATCGTCCAGCACATACACGTAGTAAGATCCTCCGCCGGGCAGTACACGTATTACCACGTGTCCCTGGGTGGCTGAGAATTTGGATACGTCCACACCTTCGCCTGTAAGTGTGGTGACGTTGCTCTCCGCTAAGTTGGTGGTGAAGATCTTTACCGACGAATTGGCGTTCAACACTCTCTTGATGGTAGCAGGATTGGGCTGCACGTCCTGCCACACGCCCGCAATGTACACATCGGGCTTTAGGACGGCGAGCAATTCGGGGCTGTTGGTGTTCTTGGTGCTGTGGTGGCTGGCTTTCATAGCCTCTACCTTGCCCATTACTTTGGATACTGGCAACTCTATATCTTTCCAGCTGTGGGTGGAGCGTCCGGAATACTGTATGTCGCCGCCGGCAAACCAGTCAAACTTGCCGTAACTCATATGGAAAACGCACGAGTAGATATTCTCGTTGATGGCCCATTCGTCAAGGTTAGCCAAGCATTCCGATGTGGGTGGGACGTAGCTCGTGTTAACCTCCGTTCCGCTGCCGGTCCAGATGTTGCCGCCCGCTGCTATTCCCCTTATGCTAAATGTCTTATACGCTTCCGGAAAATGCTTTTGGACAATCTGGTCGGTGCCGCCTACGACAAAGGTCTCGCGCACTGTCCCGTACGTGCGGGCGCTCCAGTCGAGGAAGTTGATATAATTGCGGTAACGGTTCTTGCCGCCGTCGTCGCCGTAATCGACCGAAGGCCTGTCAGCCCAATCGCCGCGGTCGATAACCTTGTCGATGGGAATGGACATTCCGACGTCGGGAAGGCCGTTAAGGATAAAACCTCCGGTGGCAAGATTGACGTAACTCATCGGGTTGCCGTCCTTGTCTACGGGCTGCCAGCGGTATGTGGTATAGTTATTCCGCCAGGCACCGATATGGTCACCATGGTAATGAGTGGCTATAAAGTAGTCGAGCCTGCCGCTGGATACTACCGGGGCGAAGTGACGTATATAATTGACTATCACCTGTCCGCAACTTATTTCAGCGCTTGGCTTTGATGCAATTCCAGACTCGAACCCATACTCACTGGAGGGGCCTCCGGCGGCATCAACGAGCATAGTGGTTCCGTCGGGGAAGATGTAATAGAACGCCTCTCCACGGCCTCCGTTTATGCCATGTATGTCAAGGTATCCCTGATGCCATGCGGGCAGCGGCTTACCAAGCGCAACCGATACGGGGTTGCCGGGCTCGATGCGCACCGGAGCCATTTTCAGAACTGTTGAGCGTTTGACTTCGATACTCTTTGCCGATACGGCCTGAAAACTTCCGCCAAGTTCGTCAAAAACTGTGGCGGTAAAACCTTTTTCGAACGTAGAGGGAGGAAGGATGAACCAGAATTCCGTGGCGTTCTCTGGAGAATCTCCGACTTCAATTTCAGGTGAGCATGTCAGCGTAACTTCCGTAAGGGCAAACTGTGGCAGCATATGCACCTGTGGTGCTTCGCTTCCGCATCTGACTTCCATCCGTCCGGCGAGCGCTTCGGAATTATTGCCACTGAGTGTGATGCTTGACACGTTGCCTAAGCCCCATAGGCGAAGTACAAGTATGCCGCAGAGGTTCTTGAAAGAGAGCTTATTGTCATCGGACCATGCGGCCATTGGACTCGCTCCGGCCGCAAAACCTTTCGCATGGTATGTCTGTGAGGTGGGGATATTGATAGTGAGCACATCGTTGCTCAGGCTTGTGAGCGTACTGTATGGATACACTGAATAAATGTCGCCGGAACTATCCTCGACTGCCTCTATGCTCTCGAACCTGCCTTCTCTGTCTCCGTCCGCTCCTTTAAAAAGGTATTCCCTGTTAACGGTTCCGCCCTTGAAAATCGATATTCTGTCGCTGGCATTCCAGTGCTGTTTGTATTCTCCGTCAATATAAACCTTTGTGGCTCCAGCCTCCTCGATACATGCCTCTAAAACATCTTTACTGCCGGGGACATCTGCCTGTTTGCTACATGCGAAAAGCAGCAAAAGCGCCAGCGGCAGGTATATCCAATGAAACTTCATACCGGGCAAAGATAGTATTTTTATCATAATTGTGTATCTTTGAACAATCTGCTCTACACAATGAAAAAGCATATTTATAAATCACCTGTCATGGAGGCTTCTGCTTTGGCCGCGGAGGGAATAATTGCAGATTCTTCCTCCCAGGCGCTGGAGATTCCCGATATGGTGGAAGAAAAACTGGAATGGGAATGAGAAAGTGTTTTTTCGTTGTACTTGCGGCGCTTCTGTTCCTTACTTGCTGCAATAGAGAAACCCCGGACGAGCCGGTGACAGTTCTTCGTGTAGGCCTTGCCGAGACCCGCACGAGCCTGGGCCCCTCCGCCGACGGCAGGCGCAAGGTTTACTGGAGCGAGGGAGACTGCATCAGCGTCAACGGCGTCGTTTCCGACCCTCTTTCGGGCGTTCCGGAAGGCTCCTCCCGGGCAGACTTTCGTTTTACATCCGCTCTCAGCACGCCGTACAACATCGTGTATCCGGCTTCTATTCGTAACGACGCCTACACGGTTGTCCTGCCTGCGGAGCAAGCTTTTGTGGACGGAGGAATTGCTTCCGGCACCCTGCCTATGGCGGGCTACAGCACCGACGGTAGTTCTGCTTCGATAGGCCACCTGTGCGCGCTGGTCTGCGTTTCCGTTAAGAGGGGATCCGCCGCCGCAACTATCAGCTCCCTATCCTTTTCGAGCAATGCCATGGAGCAGGTGAGCGGCGAGTTTGAGATTGATTACCGGTCACATACGCTGATTCCGACTTCTTATGACGAGGCCGATTGGCAAGTGACCGTGAATGTGGGTGCTCCTCTGCCCGCCTCGGAACCGCTTGAAATATGCGTTGCAGTTCCGGCAGCCACTTACGATGCCGGCTTTACCATCAGGCTTAGCGGCAGCGGCGGCGCAATGACAAAGGAAGTGTCCAGGAGCGTGACGCTGGAAGCCGGGCATATCTATGTGCTTGATGCATTTGCTTTCGAGCCCACCGAGCCGGAAGAATACAATGTCACCGGCCGTGTGGTTGACAATGCCGGGAAGCCGGTAGAGGGCGTGGTGGTTACCGATGGGGCGCTGTGTACAAAGACTCTTGCTGACGGTAAATTCTACATGACTTCCGACTTGCCGAGCGTCAAGTTCGTGTATATCAGCACTCCTTCGGGTTATCTGCCGAGGGTCGAAAACGGTATTCCAAAGTTCTACAAGCCCGTTTCAGCAAGCAGCGGCACCGTTAACTGCGGTGACTTTGTGCTGACTCCCGTGCCGGACCCGGACAACTGCACCATCTTCTTTATGGCCGATCCGCAGCCGCGCAAGTCCAGCTATGCCTACGACAAAATCGGCTACCATTCCCTGAACTGCTGTACCGACCTGTACCGCGAGCTTAAGGAGACTGCAGCCGCCACCGGGCGGCAGGTTTACGGAGTGTGCCTTGGCGACCTCGTGCACGAGGATATGTCGCTTTACGCGCAATATACCTCCGGGCTCAAGACACTTGGCTATCCTACATTCAATGTAATCGGCAATCACGACCACAACCCTTCGGCTGCTGATGATGCTGCCGGCGCCGCCAACTATGAGTCTTATTTCGGCCCTGCCAACTACTCGTTCAATATAGGCAAGATGCACTTCGTGGTGCTGGACAACCTTTTGATGTACAAGGAGTCAGGCGCCCTGAAGTCGTTCAATGTGGGCCTTTCCGACCAAGCGTGGCAGTGGCTGCAGGCCGACCTTGCCATGGTCCCCACCAGCACGGTTCTTAACGTATGCTCGCACGCGCCTATGTTCCGCACCGACGGAGGAGGTGAGATCTCGGGCCGTTCGACTACCCCGCACGGCAACGACTACAGCCTTCTGCTAAGGGGCTACACCGAGGTTCACGCCTGGGCGGGGCACACCCACCGCACTTTCAATTACGTATATCCTTCTTCGCACCGCCACCGCCGTATAAATGTGCATACCCTTGCACGCTGCACCGGAGAACTCTGGACCAACGAGTATCTTGCGGCCGGCACTCCAAGGGGATTCACGATTGTGGAAGTTCGGGGTGGCCGCATAGCCTCCTGGCGCTTCCATCCTACCAAGTACCAGACAAGCGCTTTTGCCGGGCCAGGTGGGCAGCCTGCGTACAAATGGCGGGACTGGAGCTACAATTCTTCCGGCGTGGCACAGATGAACGGCGGCGGAGCCCTTGACGAGTCGTACCAGATGCACCTGTACCCTCCGGGCTCATATGCCTCCTCCGACGGCTATCTGTATGCCAATGTGTTCCTGTACGATACATCGTGGGGCACTCCCACCTTTACGCTTGACGGCGGTTCCGCTACGTCTATGACGCTTGTGGATGAAACCTCCCGCCATGACCTTGCCACCACCGAATTCAAGACTTTCTACAAGAACAATAACCCTACTGCGAACAGTTCCAGTTCGTATGAAGCGTCCGTTACCGGCAACCTTCATACTCTGTTCAGGGTGCAGGCTCCCGCCACAGGCTCCGGCACCGTGTCGGTAAGGGACCGGTTCGGTAACGTATATACCCGGACGATAAGCTGGTAGATTTTATCCTTGCGTTTTGCCTGGCATAGCAGGCCACGGCTTTGGCGCTTTCCGGCAGATTCCTGCAGTTTTCGTCGCCAAAGGTACATCCGTCGGCACCCCTGGCGACGATTCCGGGCGCTTTCGTCGCCAAAGGTCCATCCGTCGGCACCCCTGGCGCCGTTTCCGGCAGATTTCGTCGCCAAAGGTCCAACCTTGAGCGGCTTTTTGCCACAAATCTCCGTGTTTTGTGCGCTTTCAGCCAGTCCGGAGCCGCTATTGCCACAAATCTCCGTGTTTTGTGCGCTTTTAGCCTGTTCGGAGCCGCTTTTGCCACAAATCTCTGTGTTTTTGTGCGCTCCGCGGTCGTACGGCGGTGTGGGCGGTCAGAAAACAAAAGTAGGAGAGAAACGAAGCGTTTCCCTCCTACTTGATGATGTGGGCCGTGAGCGTCCTGCTAGAGTTCGCTCAGGCTCTTTGTAAGCTCGTCGTTCTTGGTCACGATCAGGTCCTGATATTCCTTGAGGCCGGTTCCGGCGGGAATCAGGTGACCGCAGATGACGTTCTCCTTGAGGCCTTCCAGATGGTCCACGCGGCCGCGGATAGCTGCCTCGCTGAGCACCTTGGTGGTCTCCTGGAAGGAAGCCGCAGACATGAAGCTGTCCGTCTTGAGGGCCGCACGGGTAATACCCTGGAGAACCAGGCGTGCCGTTGCGGGCCTTGCAGGACGTGTGACCAGGAGCTTGAGGCCCTGACGCTCCAGAGAAGCGTTCTCGCCCTTCATCTCACGTGCGTTGATCACGTCGCCCGCCTCATAGCGGTCGGAGTCGCCGGCGTCTTCTACGATGTACTTGCCGTAGATGGCGTCGTTGGCGTCCATGAACTTCCACTTGTCTACAAGTTCTTCCTTAAGGAACTGAGTGTCACCCGGATCGGTGATCTCGACCTTACGCATCATCTGGCGGATGATGATCTCGAAGTGCTTGTCGTTGATCTTCACGCCCTGCAGACGATACACGGCCTGAACCTCATTGACAATGTACTCCTGAGCCTTGACGGGACCAAGGATGTTCAGGATGTCGTTAGGCGAAGTGCCGCCGTCGGAAAGGGCGGTGCCGGCCTTCACATAGTCGTTCTCCTGAACCAAGATCTGCTTGGTAAGGGGCACGAGGTAGTGCTTCTCGACGCCGCTCTTGTTGCGGACGGTGATCTCGCGGTTGCCTCGCTTGACCTTGCCCATGATGACCTCGCCGTTGATCTCGGAAAGCACTGCGGGGTTGCTCGGGTTACGTGCTTCGAAGAGCTCGGTAACACGAGGCAGACCTCCGGTGATATCGCTTGCCTTGCCGATGGCGCGGGGGATCTTGATGATTATGTCGCCGACCTTGACCTTGCTGCCGTCCTCGGCCATGACGTGGGCGCCCACAGGCAGGTTGAACTGCCTGACGCTCTCGCCGGTGACGTCGAGGATGTGCAGGGTAGGACTCTTGGTCTTGTCTTTGGACTCGATGATAACCTTGTCCGTGCTCATTGAGAACTCGTCGGCGGCCTCTTTCTGGAAGGTGGTGCCGTCAATCATGTTCTCGAAGCGTAGGGTACCGGCCTGCTCCACGATGGTGATGGCGTTGTACGGATCCCATTCGCAGATGCGGTCGCCCTTGACAACCTTGTCACCGTCTTTCTTGAAGATGACGGAGCCGTAAGGAATGTCGTACTGGGAGAAGGTTATACCGGTGTTCTCGTCGATGATGCGGAGCTCGGTCATACGGCTTACCACAACCTCCTGTGCCTCTCCGGTAACCTCGTCCACCCTCTGGATGGTACGGAGTTCCTCGTAGGCGAGACGGCCGTTGTACTTGGACTCGATGAACGAATCGGCAACGGCACCGGAAGCTGTACCACCGACGTGGAAGGTACGCAGGGTCAGCTGTGTACCGGGCTCGCCGATGGACTGTGCTGCGATGACACCCACCACCTCGCCTTTCTCAACCATACGGCTGGTGGCAAGGTTGCGGCCGTAGCACTTTGCGCACACGCCCTTGCGGCTCTCGCAAGTGAGTACGGAACGGATCTCCACCTGCTCGATGGGCAGGGAGTCGATCAAGTCGGCGTCCTTCTCGCGGATCTCCTGCCCGGCGTGGAGGATAATCTCTCCGGTAAGCGGGTTGAAGATATCGTGTACGGTGGTGCGGCCCAGGATTCTCTCGCCCAGAGACTCCACGACCTCGTCTTTGTTCTTGATAGCAGTGGCGATGAGTCCGCGGAGGGTTCCGCAGTCCTCTTCGGTGATAATCACGTCGTGCGATACGTCCACCAGACGCCTGGTCAGGTAACCTGCATCGGCGGTCTTGAGGGCGGTATCGGCCAGACCCTTACGGGCACCGTGGGTGGAGATGAAGTACTCGAGCACCGACATTCCTTCCTTAAGGTTGGAAATGATAGGATTCTCGATAATCTCCGCTCCCGAAGCGCCGCTCTTCTGCGGCTTGGCCATAAGGCCACGCATACCGCAGAGCTGCTTGATCTGCTGGGTTGAACCACGGGCGCCGGAATCCAGCATCATAAATACCGGATTGAAGCCCTGCTGGTCGCTGGAAATCTGCTTGGTAACGATACCGGTGAGGTTGTTGTCAACGCTCGTCCACAGGTCGATAACCTTGTTGTAACGCTCCTGGTTGGTGATGAAGCCCATGGAGTAGTTGTCCTTGATACCGGCGATCTTGGCGTAAGCGTCGTCGATAAGGGTCTTCTTCTCTGCGGGCACGATCACGTCGCCGAGGTTGAAGGATATACCTGCACGGAAAGCCTGGTCGTATCCCAGATTCTTGATGTCGTCGAGGAACTTGGCAGTACGGGTGACGCCGGTGTTCTTGATGACATTGGTGATGATCTTACGGAGCGACTTCTTGCCGAGCACCTCGTTGACGAACGGCACCTCGTCGGGAACATACTGGTTCACGATGATACGGCCGGCAGTGGTCTTGACCATCTGCGTGCCCTTTGCAGGGTCGTTCTTGTCGACGGGGATGCGGACTTCGATCTCCGCGTGCATATCGATAGCCTTCTCGTTGTAGGCGATGATGACCTCTTCGGGGCCGTAGAACTTCTTGCCCTCGCCCTTTGCGCCGGGACGGATCTTGGTGATGTAATACAGTCCGAGGACCATATCCTGCGAAGGAACCGTAATAGGGGCGCCGTTGGCGGGGTTAAGAATGTTCTGGCTGCCGAGCATGAGCAACTGGGCCTCCATGATGGCGGCGTTGCCCAGAGGCAGGTGCACGGCCATCTGGTCACCGTCGAAGTCGGCGTTAAATGCCGTACAGGCGAGCGGATGCAGCTGGATGGCCTTGCCCTCTATCATCCTGGGCTGGAAAGCCTGGATACCCAGACGGTGAAGGGTAGGTGCACGGTTCAGGAGCACAGGGTGGCCCTTCATGACGTTCTCCAGAATGTCCCAGATCACGGGATCCTTGCGGTCCACGATCTTCTTTGCGGACTTCACGGTCTTGACGATTCCGCGCTCGATGAGCTTGCGGATGATGAAAGGCTTGTAGAGTTCGGCCGCCATGTACTTGGGCAGACCGCACTCGTGCATATTGAGCTCGGGACCCACCACGATAACCGAACGGGCGGAGTAGTCCACACGTTTACCGAGGAGGTTCTGACGGAAGCGTCCCTGCTTGCCCTTGAGGGAGTCGGAAAGGCTCTTGAGGGCCCTGTTGGACTCGCTCTTGACGGCGGACGACTTCTTGGAGTTGTCGAAGAGGCTGTCGACGGCTTCCTGGAGCATACGCTTCTCGTTGCGGAGAATCACCTCGGGAGCCTTGATCTCGAAGAGCCTCTTAAGACGGTTGTTGCGAATGATGACGCGGCGGTACAGGTCGTTGAGGTCGGAGGTCGCGAAGCGGCCGCCGTCCAGGGGGACGAGAGGACGGAGATCCGGCGGAATGACCGGGATCACCTTCATGATCATCCATTCGGGACGGTTGACGCCCTTTGACTCCTGGAACCACTTGACCACCTGGAGACGCTTGAGCATCTCGGTCTTGCGCTGCTGGGAGCTCTCTTCCGCCATCTTGACGCGGAGCTCCTTGCCAAGGGCCTCTACGTCAAGCTCTTTGAGCAGGTCGTAGATACCCTCGGCGCCCATCTTGGCCACGAACTTGTCGGGATCGGAATCGGACAGGTTCTCGTTGCCCTTGAGGGACTCGCTGCTGAGAATATCGAGATATTCGTCTTCGGAGATGAGGTCCATCTTGGCCACCACGGGCTCGCCGCGGTTCTCGCTGGGCTCATACTTACCCACGTTGACCACTATGTATTTCTCATAGTAGATAACCGATTCCAGCTTCTTGGCGGGAAGGCCCAGAAGAGCGGAAATCTTGTTGGGGGCAGACTTGAAGTACCAGATGTGGGCCACGGGAACGGTAAGGGAGATATGTCCCATCCTCTCGCGGCGCACCTTCTTCTCGGTCACCTCGACGTTACACCTGTCGCAAACGATACCGCGGTAACGGATACGCTTGTATTTTCCGCAATAGCACTCGTAGTCCTTGGTAGGACCGAAGATCTTCTCGCAGAAGAGACCGTCCCTCTCGGGCTTGTAGGTGCGGTAGTTCACCGTTTCCGGCTTGAGAACCTCTCCGCAAGACCTCTCGGTGATATCCTCGGGGGATGCCAGCGAGATGCTTATCGTCTGGAAATTACTCTTGACCTTGGTTTCTTTATTGTTGAAAGTAGGCATAGCAATATCGTTAAATTATTCCAGGGTAACTTTAAGACCGAGTCCGCGGAGCTCGTGGAGGAGCACGTTGAGCGATTCGGGGATGCCTGCCGGCGGCATAGGATCACCCTTTACAATAGCCTCGTAAGTCTTGGAGCGTCCGGTCACGTCGTCCGACTTGACGGTAAGGATTTCCTGCAGAGTGTTGGCTGCGCCGAATGCCTCGAGCGCCCACACCTCCATTTCTCCGAACCTCTGGCCGCCGAACTGGGCTTTACCGCCCAGAGGCTGCTGGGTAATGAGGGAGTAAGGACCGATGGAACGGGCGTGCATCTTGTCATCAACCATGTGGCCGAGCTTGATCATGTAGATCACGCCGACGGTTGCAGGCTGGTCGAAGAAGTCACCGGTTCCGCCGTCGCGGAGCTGTGTCTTACCGAAGCGGGGAACACCCGCCTTGTCGGTGTAGGAGCAAATCTCGTCGATGCTGGCACCGTCGAAGATAGGAGTGCTGAACTTGAGTCCGAGTCTCCAGCCGGCCCAACCCAGAACGGTCTCGTAAATCTGTCCGAGGTTCATTCGGGAAGGCACGCCCAGAGGGTTCAGGACGATGTCCACGGGGGTACCGTCCTCAAGGAACGGCATATCCTCGCGGCGCACGATCTTGGCCACGATACCCTTGTTTCCGTGACGTCCGGCCATCTTGTCACCCACGGTGATCTTACGCTTCTTGGCGATATAGACCTTAGCAAGCTGCATGACGCCGTTGGGCAGTTCATCACCCACCTTCATCTTGTCGATTTCTCTCTTGAAGGCGGCGGCTTCAGTCTTGTAGGTGATGCAGTAGTTGTTGATAAGGTCGCGTATCATAGCGTTGGTGTCCTTGTCGGAGGTCCACTTGCTCGAGTTGATGTTCTGGTAGTCGATGCTGCGCAGAATATCGGCGGTGAACTTCTTGTCCTTGGGCACTATCTCGACGTTGTACAGGTCGCTGATGCCGGCGCTCTTGCGGTTCTCGGTGAGGACGGTGAGCCTGCCCACCAGGTCTTCGAGAAGCTTGGTGGCCTTGGCATCGAACTCCTGCTGACGGAGCTCCAGACGGGCTTTCTGGTCGGCCTTGGAAGCGCCTCTGCGGCCGCTTTCCTTTGCGAGCTTGGTGTAGAGGGCGGTGCCCACCACGGTGCCGCTCAGCGAAGGATTGGCCTTGAGGGATGCGTCCTTGACGTCGCCGGCCTTGTCGCCGAAGATAGCTTTGAGGAGCTTCTCTTCGGGTGAGGGGTCGCTCTCGCCCTTAGGAGTGATCTTGCCTATCATGATGTCACCGGGCTCGATGTGGGCGCCGATGCGGATGATACCGTTCTTGTCGAGGTCTTTGGTCGCGTCTTCGCTTACGTTGGGAATGTCGGAGGTGAGCTCTTCCATTCCGCGCTTGGTGTCGCGCACTTCGGTCAGGTACTCATCTACGTGGATGGAAGTGAGGATGTCCCACTTGACCATCTCCTCGGACAGCACGATAGCGTCCTCATAGTTGTAACCCTTCCAAGGCATGAACGCCACTTTGAGGTTACGTCCGAGAGCAAGCTCTCCGCCCTGGGTTGCATAACCTTCGGTAAGGACCTGTCCCTTCTCCACCTTGTCACCCTTGCGCACGATAGGCTTGAGGTTGATAGTGGTGCTCTGGTTGGTCCTGCGGTATGTAGGCAGGGTGTAGATGATCTCTTCGGGTGCGAAGGAGACGAATTTCTCGTCGTCGGTGCGGTCGTACTTGATGCGGATTTGCTTGGCGTCGACGTAGGTCACCTCACCCTTGCGCTCGGCAATGTACTGGGTGCGGGAGTCGATACAGACCCTCTCCTCCAGGCCGGTGCCCACGATAGGGGCCTCGGGGCTCAGAAGGGGAACGGCCTGACGCATCATGTTCGCACCCATGAGGGCGCGGTGTGCGTCGTCGTGCTCGAGGAACGGGATGAGGGATGCGGCGACGGAAGCCATCTGGTTCGGCGCTACGTCCATGTAATCAACCTCTTCCTTGGAAACCACGGGGAAGTCGGCCTCCATGCGGCACTGCAGTCTCTCTTCCAGAATGTTGCCCTCGTCGTCCATCTTGACGTTGGCAAGCGAGACGAGCTTGTTCTCCTCTTCTTCGGCGCTCATGTAGTGGCAGCCGGCGGCGGTCAGGTCCACCTTTCCGTCCTTAACGTCGCGGTACGGGGTCTCGATGAAACCGAGGGCGTCGATGCGTGCATAGACGCAAAGTGACGAGATAAGACCGATGTTAGGACCTTCCGGCGACTCGATAGGGCAGAGGCGTCCGTAGTGCGTGTAGTGCACGTCGCGGACCTCGAAGCCTGCACGGTCGCGGCTCAGACCACCGGGGCCGAGTGCGCTCAGACGCCTCTTGTGAGTGATCTCTGCAAGAGGGTTGGTCTGATCCATGAACTGGCTCAGCTGGCTGGTGCCGAAGAAAGAATTGATAACGCTCGACAGAGTCTTGGCGTTTATAAGGTCGATGGGGTTGAACTGCTCGCTGTCGCGGACGTTCATCCTCTCCCTGATGGTGCGGGCCATACGGCTCAAGCCCACGCTGAACTGGTTGGCCAGCTGCTCACCCACGCTACGTACGCGGCGGTTGCTCAGATGGTCGATATCGTCCACGGTGGCCTTGGAATTAATGAGCTGGATGAGATACTTGATGATCTCGATGATGTCCGTGTTGGTCAGAACGCGCACATCGGGCCCGATGGTGAGGCTGAGCTTCTTGTTGAGGCGGTAGCGCCCCACGTTGCCCAGGTCGTACCTCTTCTCGGAGAAGAACAGCTTCTCGATGACGTCCCTTGCCGTGCTCTCGTCCGGAGCTTCCGAGTTACGGAGCTGCTTGTAGATGTAGTTGACAGCTTCCAGCTCGGTGTTGGTGGGATCTTTCTGGAGAGTGTTGAAGATAATTGCGTACTCGTTGGAGCCGACCTCGTCCTTCTGCAGAAGGATGGATTTGCACTCCGTATCGGTAATGGCCGCGATGGTGTTGTCGTCGAGAATCTCGCCGCGCTCCACGATGGCCTTGGTACGCTCGATAGGGATGATTTCGCCGGTATCTTCGTCCTCGAAATCCTCCGTCCAGGTCTTGAGCACCTTGGCTGCGAGCTTACGCCCGGCGTTGGCCCTCAAAGTCTCCTCGTTGTTCTCTACCTCGTCCGCCAGGTCGAAGATGTCGATGATGTCCTTGTCGGAGTTGAATCCGATAGCCCTGAGAAGGGTGGTCACGGGCAGCTTCTTCTTGCGGTCGATGTAGGCGTACATCACGTTGTTGATGTCCGTGGCGAACTCGATCCAGGACCCCTTGAACGGGATAATGCGCGCCGAATAGAGTTTGGTTCCATTGGCGTGCATGCTCTGGTCGAAGAAAACGCCCGGAGAGCGGTGCAGCTGCGAAACGACGATGCGCTCCGAGCCGTTGATTACGAAGGTTCCGCCGGGGGTCATGTAAGGGATGTCACCAAGATAGACATCCTGGACCCTGGTGTCGAAATCCTCGTGCTCAGGATCCGTGCAGGAAAGCCTGAGTTTTGCCTTGAGCGGGACATTGTAGGTGAGTCCGCGCTGCAGGCACTCCTCGATCGAGTACTTGGGAGGATCTACAAAATAGTCGATGAATTCGAGCTTGTAGTTGTTCCTCGTGTCCTCGATGGGGAAAATCTCCTGGAATACCTGGTAGAGACCCTCGTTCTTTCTGTTTTCGGGGGTGGTCTCAAGCTGGAAAAAGTCCCTGAATGACTTGAGCTGCACCTCCAGAAGGTCCGGGTACTCCAGAATTTTCGAAGTTGCGAAGTTGATGCGCTTTGGGGCTGTCTTTTTTGACATATTTTGGTATATATGGAGAAAAACTTTAAAGACGGAAAAAAGGTTTAGAGCCTATTAACCCCGGCTCTAAACCTGTTTGTTCCCTAAGCAGCAGGGAAGAGGCGGATTTATTTAATCTCAACCTCAGCGCCGGCTTCCTCGAGAGCTGCCTTGAGGGCCTCGGCCTCTGCCTTGGAAATTTTCTCCTTGATCGTGGAAGGAGCACCGTCAACGAGATCCTTAGCTTCCTTAAGTCCAAGTCCGAGCTCGGTCTTGACAACCTTGATAACATTGAGCTTGGCCTGACCGGCGGCTTTGAGGATAACATCGAATTCGGTCTGCTCTGCCTCGGCGGCTGCACCTGCACCGGCGCCTTCTGCTGCTACAACGACTGCTGCGGCTGCGGGCTCGATACCGTACTCTTCCTTGAGGATCTTCGCGAGTTCCTGAACGTCTTTTACAGAAAGGTTTACCAACTCTTCTGCAAGGGCTTTTACATCTGCCATAATTGTTTATTTTTTAAATTGTTAATATTTACTATTCAGTTGCAGTCTCTTCTGCGGCGGGAGCTGCCTCTGCGGCTGCAGGGGCCTCCTCGGCTGCAGGAGCCTCGGCTGCGGGAGCCTCTTCGGCGGCGGGCTTTGCAGAACCGACTTTCTCGTCGTCTGCCTTGCCTTCCGATGCGTTCTCGAGTCCGGAGATAATCCTCTGGATAGGAGACTGCAGGAGGGCGATGATGTCGCCGATGAGTTCTTCCTTGGTCTTGATGCTTGCGAGCTGGTCCAGTTTGTCCTCACCGATGAAGACACAATCCTGAACATATGCGCCCTTAACGACAGGCTTCTTGAAGCCTTCCCTCTGGAGCTTCTTGATGAGCTTTCCGGGAGCGGAGGGAACCTCCGTGTACATAATGGCGGTGTTGCCGACGAGGGTCTCGCCAAGAGACTTCATATCCTCGTTGTCGCTAGCGTTCAGAACGTGGGCGAACAGGGTGTTCTTGACCACGTTGAGTACGATACCAGCGTTGAAGCATTCGCGACGAAGCTTGCTTGTCTGCCCAGCATTCAGTCCTGCGATATCCGTGATGTAGAAATTGGGATACTGCTTGAGCTGTGCTGAGATGGTTTCAATAATCTGACCTTTAAGTTCCTTTTTCATAATATTGAATTTTTACTCAGCACCGTTGAGGAATGCCTTGAGATCAACTTTAATACCGGGGCTCATGGTAGAGCAGATAGCTGCGCTCTTCATGTAAGTGCCCTTGAGTGCCTGAGGCTTAAGCTTGGAGATGGCGTTGAGAACCTCTG
>JAEEGJ010002504.1_pt1 | contig 92734 bp, 68 predicted proteins | sample 8958761 | NCBI WGS metagenome assembly JAEEGJ01 (sample SAMN16246546, study PRJNA631951) | gut metagenome | biome: gut microbiome; feature: rumen; material: RS-attached | host: Bos | place: Iran: Karaj | collected 2018-10
TCCGCAGGTTTTCTTAGCTTCACGTATTGTTCGGCGCAGAAAACATGAATCAAGCTTACCTGAAATATATATGTTTTCAGGATGATGCTCCTTTTCAAATATCTTGCTGAAACGAAAAGCCTGATTGAAAATATGCATATATAACCTGAATTCCTTTTTATTCAATGCGATAGCACATTTACGAAAAATGCTTCTGCTCTCCTCATTACGCTTACCGGGCATAATAATCCAGCTGAAAACATGGTAAACTGCCGCAAAAGGAAGCTTGTCTCCTATTTTTGAAAAAAGACGGGCACATCCGTGAAGCAGAACATTTACTGTTGCGACTGCGCCGACCAGGATACCGAAGTCAACATACTCAGGATAAAACGCCTGGATATACTTCACAAATATGGTACCAAGGGATACTCCCATGAATATAGCATGACGTACAGAATACTGATCGCATACAGCAAGTATTTCCCTGCTTATAGCATCCAAAGTTACCTCAAGCTGTGAAAGCTGTAAATTACCTTCATTATGACTTGGAAGATCAACAGTAAGAACGTTGTAATGCTTTGACAGCAGCGGCAGCTGATATTTCCAAATACGTGAATTGCCTCCGAAACCATGCAGCAGAACTATCGTCTCCGTGTTGCCGTCCTCGGCAGGATAAAATGTATTATGCAACATTTATATACCCCTCCCACATATTTTATATACATAATGTATTTTCCTTAAAGTCATTATATCACCAATTATTTTGCTAGTCAATAGCCTATTCCAAACATTTACAATTTATTTAGGTTTTGATAACAGGTAATATGGCCCTACCAATAAAATACATTTGGTATAATCAACTTTTTGAAGTATTTACAGCTACCTCTAGGGAGCTGGCTTATTTTGTATCGTTATACTGCCTTTCGTCGTGTGCATTTCATGTGCATTTCACCTGTTTTTTGTGCACACGGGACTGCAAATTTTCATTTAAAACTGCTTTCTACAGGCATAAGAAAAGCCTGTATTTCGGATTTTAATACTAAATTCAGGCTTCTTTAAAAAAGCGGACAGAGAGGGATTCGAATATTTTTAAATGGCTATTTTCGCCTATTTATAGCCTTTTATACTTTTCGTGTGGAATAAATGAGTGGAATAGAATTATTCTGAATGAAAACTATTTCTGGTATAGCTGTTCTTTTTCGATTATTGAAATATTGATATTTCCTGCAAATATCCTTTCCACCACGATCTGCGTCATCTCCTGCACCGACTCGGCATAACCGTTCCTTGCCCACTTCATGAAGATGCCGAAAAGCCCATAGGCAAGGTAGAAGCTTTCATAGGTATCCGAGGTCTGATTGGTGTCGCTGTCGGTCATGATGACCTCGTAAGCCGATAAAATTGCTCCGTGATGCCCCTGTCCGATGATAAGATCATTCTTTTTCCGCAGCGAGTAGCAGAAATCAAAATATCGCCTGACACGGTAGCTGTCATTGATCTGATGTTCCTTGAGCCTGTGTTCACGCTCATATTCACGCCACTTCATGATGATATAGGCGGTGATGATCTCGTCCTTTGATTTGAAGTTGCGAAAATAGGTCGCCCTGCCGATGCCGCCTTCCTCGCACAGCTCGTCCACGGTGATCTTTTCGATGTTCTTCTTTTTCATCAGCTTGAACAGCGCTTCGCCATATGCCGAGGTCACATATTCAGACATTTTCCACTCTTCCTTTTTGCCGATGATACTATTTCGCAAAATAGTATCATTTTCCCGATTTTATTGACTTTGCAGCCGTTTTATGATATTATAGTATCATAGAAAAGCAGTTTTGTCAAGCACTTGACAAGAAAGGATGGTCGCTATGGTAAAAAGTACAGTAAAGAAGCATAAAGCACTCAAAGTCATATTGATCGTTCTGGCTGTTATGGTCGTACTTTGCATCGGCGGATTCTTCATCGCAGCTACGCACACTCAGATCGTTGTGGGTTTCCTTCAGAAAATAGCTGATAACGGCAAACCGATGAACTCCTATGAACCTTTGAACGAACCGCAGAACGGTTTGAAAGAAAACGGACAGTATCTTATCAGCGAGATTGAATATGCCAAGGACTACCCGAACAGCTTTCTTGACATTATATATCCCGATGAAAACAGAGAAGCCGACAGACCTACTCTGTTCTATTTCCACGGCGGCGGTTTCTTTGCAGGCAGCAAGAATATGGGCGATCCGCTTGCCGCAAATGAAGCGACTGCTCTGATAGATGACCTTTGTGCAGCCGGATATAATATCGTCAATGTGGACTACGCTCTTGTACCCGACGAGCATTTTCCCGTTCCGCTGATACAGGCAAATCAGGCGTTTTCATATATTATGCAGCATAGCGAGGAATATCATCTGAACATGGATCAGGTCATTCTTATGGGTTCTTCGGCAGGGGCGATCATATCATGCCAGATGGGAACTGTTATCACAGCACCCGAATACGCAGAATTGCTCGGTATATCTCCTGCGCTTAATCCCGAACAGGTATGTGCGATCGTGGCTGATGATGCTCCGCTTGATTATGAGAGCTTTACGCTTGCCTGCAAATTTCTTGTGGGCAACTATGTGAAAGGCTCGATTTTTCTGAACAAAGACGAACTGAACCGTTATGACTGTATCCCCCACATGACAAGCGATTATCCGCCCTCGATCATGCTCGGCAGTGAATACCGTTACGATATGAACGAAATGCACGAAAAGCTCGATGCGCTTGGTGTTCGGAATGAGCTTGTAGATCCTTATGCTGAAAAGGGCGAGGAAAAGCCACATTGCTTTGTAGCAAATGAAAGAACCGATGAAACGGCAAAGGACGCATTCGACAAAATGCTTGCGTTTCTTGAAGCGAATACATAAGAGGAGGCGTTATTATGGAGAACACAAAACCGAAAAGCAAACTGAAAAAGGTGCTTATCATCATCGGCATCATCATTTTAGTGATCGCAATAGGCATTTTTATTCTTCTGAAGCTGACATTTTTCAAAACGTTCCCGAAGCTCAAGGGTGAACCTGAGATCGGCAAGTGGTATGAAATTGATGTTGACGGCGCAAAGTCCTCGGACGGCAGTGAATGGCACGGCATATTCCGCAAGGGTACGGAAAACAAGGTGGTCGTGTATTTCTTCGGCGGCGGTGTAAGCATCACCCCTGAGACTTCTGAGGGCGGCAAGGAATTCTATGCGACCAATATGACAGCTCAGGATTTTGTCGCACAGGGCGGTATCGGCAGCACGGCGGAGGAGAATCCGTTCAAGGACTGGAGCTTTATCGTGATCCCCTATGCGACCGGCGATTTTCACGCAGGCACGGGAATTTACGAGGGCAAAAAGACTGTGTATCACACAGGATACAGCAATTACTCCGCTTATGTGGAACAGGTCAAGCAGTATATCGGAGAGCCAGACACGCTGCTTGTAACAGGCTTTTCGGCAGGTGGCTTTGCGACTTCCTTGCTGGCTGACGATGTGATCGACCGTTTTCCAAGTGCTGAAAATGTGACGGTCTGTGTTGACAGCTCGCTCCTGCTTTATGAAGGCTGGCACGAAACGGCTGTAAATTTGTGGAAAGCTCCGACTGAAATATCAGAAAGACTGACCACAAACAACCTTGTCCTTGACAGTCTGACCGCACTCCATGAAAAGCGTGGTAACAGCGTGAAAATACTATTTGACTGCTCTTATCGTGATGATACGCTGATGCAATATCAGTCCTATATCGACAGCGGAAAAATGGATAAGACAAAAGAACTTGGCGACAACTTTCAGCATGATCTGAAAGAAATGGTAAACGGCTTGCAGACGAATATCCCCGATGTGGGTATCTATGTCTGGAGCTGCGGAGAAGATGCAAATACCCATAATACCCAGCATACGATCATCTCTGCGAATGTATTTGACAAGCTCGGAAACGATCGAAGTGTCGGTGAGTGGATATATGATGCAGTGAACGGCGATGTAAAAACCTACGGGCTGGAACTGCTCGATAAAACATTCTGAGATGAGGATCATTAAGAATATATCCTATAAAACAACACTGATAGCCTGCTTTATCGGATATGTGATACAGGCGATAGTCAACAACTTTGTGCCTCTGCTGTTTCTGCGGTTTCAGGCTGAATTTGGTATCGCTTTGGCACAGATCACATGGCTCATAACGATCAACTTTATTGTACAGCTTACAGTGGACGCAGTTGCTCCTGCCTTTGTGGATAAGATCGGCTATCGGGCATCTATGCAGCTTTCGCATATCCTGTCAGCATCGGGATTTCTGCTGATGACAGTTTTACCCGACAGGCTCCCGTCACCCTTCGCAGGACTTGTGATCTGCGTAACACTGTATGCAGTAGGCGGAGGACTGCTTGAAGTGCTTGTAAGCCCCATCGTTGAGGCTTGTCCGACAGACAACAAGGAGACGACAATGTCCTTGCTCCACTCCTTCTACTGTTGGGGACAAGCGGCTACCGTGCTGTTATCAACTGTGTTTTTTGCCCTTGCAGGAATAGAGCATTGGCGTATACTTGGTGCTTTATGGGCAATCGTACCGATGTTGAATTTTATTCTTTTCCTGAAAGTACCCATTGCCACGCTATCCGAAACAAGAGGGCAGGAATCGGGATTTGCTGAACTGATAAAAACACCTCAATTCCTATTTTTCTGCCTGATGATGCTTTGTGCAGGTGCTTGTGAGCTGACGGTAAGCCAGTGGGCATCTGCCTTCGCCGAATCAGGACTGCACATCTCAAAATCCGCAGGAGACCTGATCGGGACTATGGGATTTGCGCTGTGTATGGGCAGTGCAAGAGCGATGTTTGGCAAATTTGGGGAGAAGATACCGCTGCAAAAGGTAATGCTCGCATCGTCCGTTTTATGCGTTGGGAGCTATCTGCTGATCGGTCTGACAAAAGCTCCGGCAGCCGGACTGATCGGCTGTATGCTGTGCGGATTATCCGTTGGGATATTCTGGCCGGGAACTTTCAGTCTCTCAGCCGCAAGGCTCAGAAACGGCGGAACGCTGATGTTTGCATTACTGGCGCTTGCAGGTGATCTGGGGTGCGGTGCAGGTCCTACGATTGCAGGAAAGGCATCTGCCTTGTTTGGGAGCGATCTGCACAGGGGTATCTTATGCGGTATTGTGTTTCCGTGTATCATGCTCTGCTGTGTTCTTCTGATGGATAAGGAATATCAGAAAGGAAAGGTCAGAAATAGAGGCAAATAAGAAAAGAGGTCATAAGACATTGAAGATCATCGGTATCATACTGCTGATACTTTTCTCTGTTGGACTGATATCTTCATCAAGGGTAAGATACACGAACGCCGTCTGTGGTACGATGATGACTATTTCGATGATCTCAAGACAGATGCTGTGATTGAAAAGAAATATTCCGGCAGAGGCAGCTTTGAGACTGCCTGCACTGAATTCAAGAGCGATAACAGCAGGATCAACACAATCAGGGTGTTTTATCCTGCGGAGCTTGCAGACAGCAACAGATCCTATCCGATGATCGTTTCGGTCAATGCAAGCGGTACACGGGCAAGAAATTATATGGCTGTGCTTGACAGGATCGCTTCATGGGAATTTATTGTGGTCGGCAACGATGATCCGCAGTCCGGCACGGGGGAAACTGTATCGCAGACACTTGATCTTATCCTGAATATCGGTGCTGACAGCGAATTGTACGGCAAGATCGACAAAAACAATATCGGTATCATCGGATATTCGCAAGGCGGTGCCGGAGCGATGTGTGCAGTTACGAATTTTGATAATGGAAAGCTGTATAAGACGATATTCACAGGCAGTGCAGCTGAATTCTTGGAGGAGTATAGCAACGGTAACATTCATTGAAAGCTTTTTGTTAATGAATATTTTTAAATAGAATCAGCTCCCGTAAAGGGAGCTGGCTTCTTTTCTTATCGTTATACTGCCTTTCAGTCGTGTGCATTCCGTGTGCATTTCATGTGCATTACACCTGTTTTTTGTGCACACGGGACTGCAAATTTTCATTTAAAACTGCTTTCTGTATGTAACAGAAAAGCCTGTATTTCGGAGTTTTTCTCGAAATGCAGGCTTTATCGTTCTGGCAGGGGCAGAAGGACTTGAACCCTCGGCACGCGGTTTTGGAGACCGCTGCTCTACCAACTGAGCTATACCCCTATGTTTTTTGCTGCTCATCAACTGCAACATGATAATTATATCAGAAAATGAATAAAATGTCAACAGTTTTATAAAAAATTTATTTTTTAACTTTATACTGATAAGATTTCAAATAAATGATAGTTCACCCCCTCGAAGTGAGGGGGTGAACTGCTGTATCATTAGAATCTTAATGCTGAACGGATGATCTGGAAACGAGCAATGAGGAAGTCAATAACAGAAGTGTTGTTATTGAACATTCCGCCGCCGCCTCCACCGAAGCCGCCAAAGCCGCCGAAGCCGCCTCCACCGAAGCCGCCGCCGCCAAAGCCGCCGAAGCCGCCTTCAAATGCCCAGCTTTCTTCTGTGATTATAGTATCTTCGGGTTCATCAGAGTTGAACTGGAAGCCCCAGTTGCCCTGCTGACCCCACTGCTGATTGTTGCCCTGCTGACCTTGCTGGCCCCACTGCTGGTTGTTGCCTTGCTGGCCCCACTGCTGGTTGTTGCCTTGCTGGCCCCACTGCTGGTTGTTGCCCTGCTGGCCCCACTGCTGATTGTTGCCCTGCTGACCCCACTGCTGATTGTTGCCCTGCTGACCTTGCTGGCCCCACTGCTGGTTATTGCCCTGCTGGCCGCCGCTTGTCTGGAGACCGTTAGCACTCTTAGTTGTATTTGCGTTGAACTGATCAACTGTGAATGCTGAAAGCGGATCTGCCTGAATGTGAGGACGGATCATGTCAGCGATCTTAGTAACAAATGACTCAGGGTCGCTGTAGTAGTTAAGGATATCCTTTACATAGCCGACATACATATCGTAGTATTCAGGTATCTGGAGAAGTCTTGCGAAAGGTCTGTACTCGAGAGTAGCCTGATAGAGGCTTGTAGTGATATCAGAGTTTACAGCATCAGTACCGCCCATAAAGTTACCTAAGCAGAGGTTGTAGTCCCAGCCTACGAAGTAGTGCTTGCCGCCTGTGTAGATAAGGTAGTAGTTATGTGCCAGTGAACCGTTATAGCTGTCGTAGTTACACATTACAGCATTAACTGCAAAGCCCTTGAGGAAGCTTGGAACGTCCATGATATCCTCGATGAACTTATAGTTTGAAGAAGTCATCTTGTTGATAGCTGTCTTGAGTTCTTCAAGATGTGTGAGCTGCTCATCGTTACCGAACTTAAGGTCAAGGTTACTTACAGGCATATTCTGTGTGAATGTGCTGTAGCTGTCTCCGCCGCCGAAGCCGCCGAACATACCGCCGCCGCCTGCCTGGTTGCTTCTTTCGGTAGCCTTGTAGAGGTTGGAATCGTCATCTATAGCATAACGCTCTGCGAGAGTTGTGCCCGGCTGCTCAGCGATCATGTAGAAGCTGTAGAGCTTACCGTTGAGGTACATATCGGAGTATCCAGCCTTAGGAGCAACACCGTCTATCTCATACATAGCATCGTAGCAGATGATATCTCTCATGCATGAAGGATCTGAATAGAAGTTGTTTACACAGAACTCTGTGAGTCCGTGGTAGTTGTTGAGCTTTTCATACTTGTCGAGCTTGAAGCGGAAGCTGTACTTTCCGTTCTGTACCATCATTCTTGAGCTGTTGCCCTTGGTTCTGATACCAACATTCTTGATCTCCTCGCCGTCGATAACTACGTCACAAGGTGCCCACTCTTCGTTCTGAGCTACTCTCATAAAGTTGTTCCAGTCATTTTCTGACATCTTAACTTCAACCTTATGAACTGATGACTGATCGAAAAGCTCACCGTAGAGCTGCTCTTCGTCATCCATGTCATTGTTTACGTCCTTGTATGAAGCAGGCTTGCCGGCCTTGAAAGTATTGCCTGAGCTGTGCTTCTGCTTGATACCGCCTGCAAATAACTTGTAGCTTGTGCCGTCTGCAAGGTCAGGTGAAGAAACAAGAGCAAACTTATACTTCTTGAGAGTATTTACTTCAAGAATGATCTTGTTTGAAGAATCAGTAATAGCTATAGGATTGTTCTTTGACCATTCCTTAGCAAAGTCAAAGAGCATAGCTGACTGAGCTGTAGAAGTAAGGTTCTCTATCTGATAGTCTGTAGAAGTTGCAACGATAGTACCACCTGTAAGATTGATGTTGCCTACGCTTGTAAGGCTCTTATCACCGTTGGCACTGATATCACCGCCTGAGATATTGATATCTGTTTCAGCCTGGATAGCGTCCTTGCCACTCTTAATGCCGATCTTACCGCCTTCGATATCAACGTTGCCCTTTGAGGACTTGATACCGTCGCCTTCAGCATTGATGTTAATAGTACCGTCCTTTACAACAACTGACTTCTTACCCTTTATAGCGTCGTTTCCGTCAGTCTTGTTGAGCGTCTCGACATTGATAATACCGCCGGTGAGCTTGATATCGTTGTTACATACGATAGCAGGCTGAACGTTAGCAGTTATAGTGAGAACGCCTGTACCTGAATCGCCGCCCTTGATAGTGAGATCGTCCTTAGCTTCGATAATAGCACTTTCAAGGAAGTCACCTGTGTAAGCAGCCTCGGTATCAGAAATAGTATTCTCTGTTCCGTCTGCGATAGTGATAGAAGTCTTGTCTGCATTCTTTATAAGAATAGCAGGAGCGCTCTTGCCTGTGATCTTAACACCGTTGAGTACAAGCTTTACAGTATCTGGATCAGCCTTTTCATCAGGAACTTCAACGTAGATCTGACCGTCACTGAGAGTACCATCGATAGTGTAAGTACCTGAATGTGAGATAGTAACCTTTGATCCGCTTGCAGTAGCATATTTACCGTCAACAGTTATTGAATTGCCGTTGAGGTGGATCTTTGTGTTTACATCTTCCTTAGGAACTGTAACTACTGTTTCTGTAGTGGTCGTTGCAGTAGTTGTTGTAACAACAGCAGTAGTAGTGCTTGTCTGACCGCCGTTGTCCTTGTATGACTCGGGAAGTGAAGTAATAGCATTGAGCAGGTAACGCTGTATGGAAAGAGCATCGCTTGAAGTAAGACCTGAACCTCTTTCAAATACATCGGCTCTGTCTGCACCTTCCTGAGTGATGTGACCTTCTGCTGTTCCTGTTACTCCGTATTTACTTGGATTTGCAAGAGACTGCATGATAAGTACTGCATCTGACATATCTACGGTTCCGTCGCCGTTTGCGTCACCGTAAACGATATCTGCTGCTGATGCTGTGGTAACTGCCACAGCCGCTGAGCTAAGTATACAAGCAGACACTAAGCCTGCAAGCATGGTTTTCTTTTTCATTAGTATCATCCTCCTAAATATCCTTTTTCGAGAGATATTATTAATAGACAATTACATAATAATGAATATATCTTAAAATAATCTTAAATCAACCTTAAAAAACAGCACTTTTGCCGTAAAAGATGAAAAATAATTATTTTTTGACTTAATTTGTTTATATCAATTAATAAAATATTTTTTTGGATAAAAGAAGGCTGACGTTGCTTTGTGCTTAAATAATATTACTTTACTCCTCTAATGTCGTTATAAAGTCAAAAATAAAGCTCCGTAATAACCGTGGTATTTATATAGCAACTTTTATGCTTATTATTGAGAGAACCCCTTTTGAAAAAGGGGCTTCTCTCAAACTCTCTCCCGAAAACTTTCGTTTTAATTTTTTTTTCGGATAGTGCGCGACCTGTAGACTTACAGGTCTTTTTTATTATCATACGCGCCCTATCCGAAAAAAATCAGATAAAAGTCTTTGGAAAGGGGTTCGGGGGAAAACCTTTCCTCAGAAATGGTTCCCCCGATAATTAACTATAAACTTCTATATAAGTACCACTGCTAAACGGAGCTTTTACTTATTATTTTTTCATAAGCTTATTTACTGTTGTAAGCATCGGGCGATAATTGAGAGCGGTCATACAAGCGGTGAGGAGAAGCTCCCAGAATATGCAGCCCTTGAAGCTGAATATCACAGGCATACACATAAGCAGAAGAATGACCGTATTGAGTATCGTCCTGATTACTGAAAAGTTAAACGGTACATAGTATCTTGCGTCTATCATTCTTATACAGTAGCACAGCAGATAGCTGAGGAATGTTGCGAATGCCGCACCCTGGATACCCCAGCATGGGATAAGTCCGAGGTTAAGGATAATATTCACGATAACAACAGCTATTATGGAATAGAATGCGTTTTTGGTATGCTTTGTAGCTGTGTAGATACCTGCAAGGAAAAGATTGAGGCAGGTAAAAGCGGCAGCTGCGATAAGCAGGGGAGTGAAAAGAAAAGCCTTTTTGTATTCGGGAAAGGTAGTGTAGTTTATGAGAAGTGCGGATACTGGCTTTATAAAGAGTATCAATGCAGCCGAACCTATGAAAAGCAATGATTCGTAAGCCGAATAAACTTTTGAATAGAAGTTGTTGCGGTCAGCGGAGTCGTTTTCGGTGATAGCCGACATATTCCACGCCTGAAAGAAAATAGTCGAAAGCATGGTGACGATGTTGGGTATCTTGGTAGCTGCGGCGTATATGCCTGCTGCGTCCTTGCCGAGAAATACTGTATCGCTGTGCATATTTCCGATGAATATCTGATCCGAAAAGCCTGTGAATGTCCACATTACTGTTGTAGGTATAAGAGGCAGAGTGAAGCGAAGCATACTTTTTCCCAGCTCCCTGCTGAAACAGCTGATATCAGCATATTTATGCAGACCTGCGGCTATAAAAAGAAATACAGTTGAGCATATATCCGAGAGGATTATTGATATTACAAATCCTTTGACTCCCATTCCGAGCTTTGAGATGAATAATACGTTGAATATGAAAAGGAGTATGGTCACAAATATGCCGTCGGCTGAAAAAAGCGTGACCATTCCTCTTGCTCTTACGAACTGTGAGCACAGTCCTCTGAGAGCTGAAGCGAATACCAACAGATAAAGCAGGATTGAATATCCTGTTATGGGCCGCAAGATAGGTATGAAGTGCAGAAGCGGCACGATAGGTATCATTACGGCGAGTCCGCACAGCATAATAAGTCCTGCTGTTGTAAAGACCTGTTTTTTATTGTACTGCTTGTCGAGACCGTATCGCACTATAGCTTCACTAAGGGAAAATGTGAAAACGGGAAGCAGGAAAACTACAAGTATCTCAAGAAGTGATTTCGTATACAGGTCGGATGGACTGATATGCTTTGTATAAAGGTTATTGAGCAAAAGCGAGAATATTTTTGCACCAAAGCTGCCCACAGCGAATATTACGGTATTCATGGCGAGCTTTTTATATTTGTTCATTTGCATCCCTCCGAGAATTCAATATTACTATTCTACCACTTATCAAGCAATAAATCAATGCTTTTTATAAGAAAAAAGGATATAAAAAAGCCATAGTATACTGAATGAAAGTCATTATACTATGGCTGTGTTCAATTGAACATATCAGAAGTCTCTTCAAGTGCCTCCAGAGCCTTTTTCTGCGCAGCCGGAGACATTGACTGGATAACGAAAAGAAATCTTTCGCCGTCCTCAACAGTGGTCCTTATTATCCTTAAATCTCTTAATATAAATTTGCCGTCCTGATTTTTGATGTGGAACGGCTGCTGGATGATAGGATTTTCGGCTTTCTCAATATGCTTTTTTACGAAGTCTATATCGGTGAACTTGATAAATCTTTCGCGTTCACTTTCGATTACTTCATTCTGTGCAAAAAGTATCCTTGCTTTATCGAGAGGCATTGTAAGGTATTCGTTGTTGAAGCCGATCTTTGAGTAGAGTCTTGTGATGATACGGTTGTTTTCGTGGTCGATTATAGTTATATGATCGTATGTGTCGATGAGGATACGGCTGTATTTTTCAAACATCTGCTCACGGTTGGCAGTACGTGCGGGATCGAAAGTCTTTATGCTTGCGGCAAGCATATATTTGTTATCGGTCTTGGCTATGCATTTGGTCGAGTAGGTGAAATACACGGCGTTGGCAAAATGGTCCTTCTTTATGAGCTTGCCTGTTTTCAGTGACATCTCTATCTGCTCGTTGATGTTCTGGAAGTAGACCACAGGCATACTTTCTATAGCTTCTTCCATTTCTCTTGTACTGTTATAGCCTAATTTCTTGATCTCGTCAAGATACGCCCTGTTTGCGTACTGGAACTTCACCTTTTTGCCGTCTATCTCCACAAGGGCAAGTGCCGTGGGACTTTCGCGCAGTATCGATGTATCGTCGATAGGAAAGTCATCGGAGGATATCTCGTTGAACGGATCAGGACTGAGAAAATTCACCTTTCCGATAGTGTCCCAGTAATCGCTCTCGCTGCGTTTTTCGACTGTTATACTTGAATTTGTAAGGTAATCTATGTACATCTCGCTGCTCATAGGCTTGGAATAATAGTAGCCTTGCAGCATCTCGCAGCCGATAGTGCGCAGGAAGAGTATCTGCTCTCTTGTCTCAACACCCTCGGCAAGAGTGTGTATGCCGATAGCTTTCGCCATATTAACTACGGACGAGAGTATCTTCTTGGAGCGCATACCGATATCGCTGAGAAAGCGCATATCGATTTTTAAAACATCAAAGCTGTAATCCTTTAAGACATTCAGCGAAGAATAGCCGCTTCCGAAGTCGTCCATGAAGATAGCGAAGCCTGCCTCGTGGAAACTGTCGAATATCCTGCGGAAATAAGCTGTATTGTCCAGCATTACGCTCTCGGTTATCTCAATGTGTATGGCAGTTGACGGGACGTTGTATTTCTCTAAGATATCGGAAATAGCTTTCAGCATATCCATTTCGTTGAAGTCGAGACGGGAGAGGTTTATGGAGAACGGGTGGAGCGGCAGACCTTTCTCGCGCATCTCATTATAAGTATAGCAGATGTTTTCGAGAATCATAAGATCGAGCTTATGGATAAGACGATTTTTCTCGAGAACGGTTATAAAGAGGTAAGGCGAGAGGAGTCCCATTTCGGGATCCTGCCAGCGAGCAAGAGCCTCAACGCTGCATATCTGTCCTGTAAGAGTTCTGATAACGGGCTGATTATATATTGTTCATCAATATGCTGCATAACAACTCTCCTTTATATTAAGATAACATAGAAGCATTCCGTTAGTTATAATAATGTCATATTGACCTATATTTCTATTATATTATAGACATTATATCATAAAGTACGATACAAATCAATGGAAAAAGCAAAATTTATGGAAATTTTAAAAATAAATGATTTTACTGCCGAATAAAAGTCAATTTTGCAAAATATCACAAAAATGCTGTTTACAACAGTTTAACTCAAAAAAATAATATACCGCGAGTATTGAAAAAGCGGCTTTAAAAGCGGACAGGAAAACTTCTCGTTGTGCAATATAACAAAAATAATCTGAGAATAATAAAAATTTAGGAAAGATATTGACAAAACAACTTGCGTGGTGTATAATATGATTGTAAACAAAAAGTATAAACCACACAATACAAAATGTGTGACCATATGGGGTATGAGGCAGCCGAGCCGTTAATTCGGTAAATATATTATGAAAGGAAAATGACCTATGATGAAAAAGAATATGAAAAAGAAAAGCACAGCGAGAAAGCTTTTACCGGCTGCCGGAATGTTAGCTGTATCAGCTTCAATGCTTGCAACATCAACCTACGCGTGGTTCACAATGAATAAGACCGTTGAAGTATATGGAATGGAGATGAGAACTAAGGTTGGTTCAAACCTGTTGATTTGCTCTGATAATATCGAAGCAAACTATTCAGCAGCAACTCTCCACGAAGGCAGAATGGGACTACTTGAGCCTGTTTCTTCTATCAACGGTGCTACCGGCTCGTTCTTCTACACAACAAACGCAACTGCTCGTGGAACTAAGGATGCCGGAGCAACTGTTATCGGCTATAGTGAAAATCAATCTGTGGCAAATGCCGTTGCCGGAAAAAATGCTTATGATAAAGCTTTTAATGGTGCTTATGGTATAAAATCAACATCTGAAACCTTCGAGACATCAGATATCACAATGGTTAAGGCAGATTCAACTGCTTCACCTGCTGCTACAGGTCGAGATGGCGCAGCTTATGGCTATATCGACTATGTTTTCTATATCAAGGCAACTTCTGATACAGCCAATCAGAAATTGATGCTGACTGAATGTAATATGCTTTATAATAATGCAGCTATAACAAGTGCAACAAATACGGCAGGTGTAGATATTGATCGTGCATGGCGTATAGGTGTTTTTGCAGAACAATTAAATGCTTCTACAGAAGGCGGTAAAGGAAATACCGGAACTTATGCAAGTATCGCTCAGAAAGACCCTGCAAGTGCTGCTGACAAGCAAAAAGGTATTCTCGGTCTTGCAAATTCAACATACTTCACGGCAGGAAAGGCACAGAATTCCACTACTGCGAATGATGTGCAGAACGTTGTAAACTTTATGAACGGAAATGCAACATCGGGTCAAGAAGGATATGCAGCAACTGGTGTTGTTCTTGATACTATTGCAAATAGCGGCACGACTGCATATTACAAGGTTCTCGTTCGTGTATGGCTCGAAGGCGAAGATAATACTTGTAACTCTGAGACTTATGCAAAGTTAACTAATAATTGGTCTGTTAACTGCAAGTTTGAACTTGATACTGACGTTTCTAAGGCTGTTAAGCAGATCGGTACATCCACTGATGCGGCTCATATGCCCGTAACATCAGTTACTCAGGAAGCTGTAACATCACCTATTGAAGTTGCAACAGTAGCAACTCCTTGACCTTAAGTTATAAATTAATTCTACAGGCACACATATAAAAACTAACCCCTAACAACTAATTGAATAGAGCTCATCCCTAAGCTCTACATAAAAAAGCTTTCATGATCATTCCTCCATATAAAAGGTTTTTTACAGCCTACTTGAATACTTCTCCCCGTCAGGCAATAGTCTGGTGGGCGATAATTAAGAATACTTCATCATAGGCTCATAAATACCTCTATAACGTAACGAACCCCTCTGAGCACGGAGGGGTTCGTTATTGGTTAGTGAGTATACGAATAGTAAATATTTACCCGCGTTATACATTTTTATATGCACATTTATTACAAAGTGTAAACACTATTATTAGCCATTATGCACATTGAAATAGAATATATAAAAATGATATAATAAAGTAGGGTAGTAATGCCTTTATGCCATAGCTATGCCTTTTTGACTATATAATGCGTTCGGAGGTGCGGCGTATGAAATTGAAAAATAAGAATATAAATACAGCTGCCCTTACGGAAGAAGAGCGCAGGAAAATGAAAAGGGCTGCCTTGATAAAAATGCTTATTATCGGCATATTTCTGGGAGTTGTTATCATATGGGGCTCGATGCAAGCTACAACCATTCAGATGACCGTTTAATTCCATAAATTCCACAGAAAGTGAGGTGGAGCAGATGAAAGAGAATGATCTTAGGTACAACATTGGCGAGTTAGCATCTGCTTCGCCAAGCAGCAGAATAGACGACGAGCTTGCTGAGAAAAAACGAATTCAGAAGAATGCTCTTATTAAGATGGGAACGATGGGCATTTTATCAATGATTTTGTTAATTTTTTTCACGATCTCATGGTTCACTATGAACACTCAGGTGGAATCTGGCGGAATGCAGATAGCTGCAGGAGGTCCAAATTATGAGATTTTGGTATTAGAAAATGGCTCAAACGGACAATACTATGCAGATTATCATAGTTTGGTGAAGGATTCCTCTGCCGTAGTCTGGCAAATGGTAGATGCCAATAATATGGGAAATTATAATGATACCTCACAGAACCCAGGTATTAAACCTGGCTCGTATGGAATGGTCTCATTTTATGTAAAACCTTTGGTAGACACTGTTGATTTGAGTTTTAACTTTGAAATATTAGGATATGAGTATGATGAAGATGCCGTGAATTCGACGGATAAAATGAAGCTGCTCGATTCTGATGAATCGCCTGCTTTATTCCTTAATGGGCATATTCTTCTTTTTGAGAAAAGAACAGGTACTACGGAAGATAATTTCGTTTACAGTAAGCCTATCCTCTCAAATGAAGATATGCAGAGAGTTATAAGCCGAAATACATACACGAAAAAGGCTGATAATTCTCCGACACAAGTTGATATATACTGGGTCTGGCCCACAACTCTCAGCAAGGTCATTGATGCAAGAGGCTGTGCTAAAATATCCGTTACCGAAGAACCTTTCACAAGTAAGACTGCATACAGCGAATCAGCAAGCACAAGCGCTTATAGCGAAGTTGTTGACAATATCAGAGCATATCCAGACTATTACTGCAAGGGCGTGAGCCGTCCTGCTAATGCGGGGGATATGCTTTCTGAACCAACGATAGTTACAGATTATGATAAATACGGAGATTACTACGATCAAGCAGATAATGATATTGGAATGGGTGTAAACTTTATTCTATTAAAATTATCTATTTCGCAAGTGTCTTCCTCCGGGGAGTGATACAAGTGAAAAATATTCTTGAAAAATTCAATAAAATGAAAACTGTTCAGAAAGTAGAATTCATACTTGCATCACTATGTACTATTGCTTTGTTAGTGGGTATGCCTGTTTGGGCTTGGTTTTCCAGCGTGAACAACATGGAGACGATGACAAAGATAAAAGAACCTGAAAACCTCGATATAAGAGCCGGACACTATCATTCTATCATAAATTTCGAGCTTAGTGATATAAGTATCGAGGATATGTATGATACAACAAATAATGTGTCAATACCTGAATACCGAGTGTTTAGTGTAAGTGCAGGCGATTATAAGATACCATATAAGCTACAGCTTGCGTATACAACGAATATTCCGTTCAAGTATTCAATATATAAAGCCACAGAGGTCAATTCGGAAGGTGCAAATACTGTTGCATACAAACCTATATATAAAGACCCCGATGATCCTACTACAGACGGAAAAACATATTATTATAAAATTGGTGATGAGGTTTCTCTTACAGCTCTCAACGGAGATGTAACAAATGAAGCGTATTATGGCAGAGAAATCGGTATAAAGCAAAAAGGCAATACTTACTACGATAAAACCTATGATAATTCAAGCGATGCACCTGAAATATATGCTGTTCCCGTGTATCTGCAATCCGAAACGATAACTCCGACGGATAAAGGCGAAGATGCTCATGATTACTTCGTTCTAAAAATAGAATGGAATCAGGAATCCGCAGCGACGAATTTTACCAAGTGGAATAAGGCAGAAAATAACAAAGAAACAGATATTATCTATATCACAGCAAGCCGAAGCACAGGCTGATGAAAACGAGGTGAAGGTCATGAATAAAATACTGAAAACATTGAGAAAGCACTGGACGAGAGTCTGGCTGATAGCCATTCTACTGCTGTCCGGCGGTGTTTATGTGACCTATGCTATATATACAGAGGTTTCCTCTGTAAAACGTGTTGTTTCAACGCAGGCTTCACCTGTTGAGATGTTCTCATCGAACTGTATGCGCCCCGATATTTCAAGCAGACGGCTTTCTTCTGTTGAATACAGCATTACCGTGTGTAACTTTGATCAGGATAAGCCGACTATATATAACCCTGCAACTATCAGCTACACACTACACGCCGAGCTTCAAGTAAAGCAGGGAGATAATTATATCAATATGGCTACATATCTTGGTACTCTTGATCAATCAAATACTGAGCAGAAATCCAAATACGATAATTACTTAGCAAAAGCAGCTCTATATTCTATATACAAAACAGAGGACGATACAACCGGAGAGGTTGCAAAATCAGAGAGCAATTTTACTCTTGGCAATGGCTTTACGGTAACTCTAACATCAGATACTCTTGCAGCTCAACATTCTTCTGTTGATAAGTATAAGGTTGAAATAGACAGTGCATCTACCACCGATCCCAACCCGGACATTTTTGTACATGTTTGGGCAGTGCCTACTCCCCCTACCACGCTGAGAACTATCGAAACAAGATTATATGGTGCTTCAACTACAACAGATACAGCCACATGGACAGGTACATTTATAGAGACAGACTGTGCTATTGTTGATTACGACTTCTATAACTATGTTATCACAGGCAGCGGTGCTGGAACAGTAGATATTATATGGGATTCAAATAAATTCAGCATAAACGATTTCTTCTTTAACACAGCACTTTCCGGCAATTCATTCTATAATGACAATAATACTCCCTCAGAAATACTTGACAGCGATGCAAAGTATGGAAGCAGAAAATATGATGGAAAATATGTTGGCTGGAGTAAAATAACCCTCAGTGTTGGCACTGGGGCAAATAGCCAAAAAAACAGGTATGAGTTACAGCTATATAAGACAGCAACAGATTCCCTGACAGGAGTTTCTTATACAGGCGAAAATGCAGCGACAAATTATATTGCCTGCTTTTTTAGCAAATGACATCAATGATTATAGGTTGGTATTTCATAAAGACCTTTCCGAGAATACAAGAGTGGTGATACTATGAAAATATCTTTCAATAAAAAAACAAAGCAGAGAGTAGTGAGCTTTACCACAGCTTTTGCTATGATAATGAACATTTTCCCTATGGGAGAACTTTCTAATGTTATATCTCCTTTGTTTTCAATAAGTGCAAGTGCGGAGGACTATACCCCACAAAGTGCTGATTCAAGCGTTTTCAGCGGAAACAGTATTTCATTTTCCAACACAGTAGACTTTGTAGACTATTGCTGGCATTACTATAACAATACTACGATTTCTATAACCAATCCTGACGAAACTGTAAGCTCTGTTGGATTTGCCGAATATCATCAGAATGATATTTTGACAATTGGTTTTACAGGTGGTGGTGAGATCTCAACGAATTTTACCGGACTGGGCTCATACAATTACCCTTTTGGCGGAACGCTGAGATTCGGTGGCGAAAACTACCAATTAAATGCTCACAGGGCTTTATTTAATTACGTTTACGATTCGGTAGGTTTATTGGTTGATGCTACGGGAGCTACAGAGAATCTTGTTATCAAAAGACTGTCCGATGTCGATGCAAGTGAGAGCCGTCCCCTTTTGGCAGATCATGTAAGACATGATACAAGGGCAGGAAAGACATCAGCGGAGTGGCAAATCGAATTAAACTCCTCAAATGACAAGACCTATTCAGGTGTTATTGGTGAAACCGAAAGTAACGCTACTGTTAAACTAAACTATACAAACAGTTCGTCTGCTGAAATTGTATCCGCTTCAGATGTAGGCGAGGTTTGCGGAACAATGCAAAGCGGATCATCAATAGAATTGACATATTCTGCAACAAACGGTCATAGTATTACAACTTCAAGCGGAAACGCTGGCGGTCTTGTCGGCACGATGAACGGTTCATCAACCCTGACTATCAAGGCAATGCCGTCCGTATCGCTGAATGTAGAATCAACATCTGCTTACGCAGGCGGACTTGTCGGAGAGCTGACCTCACAGGCAACAATAGACAATCAGATAAACAATCAGACGGATTCACGCATTCCTGTTAACGAAATCATTAAAGGTGTTAGCGGTGCAGGCGGTCTGTTCGGACATTATACTAACTATGCAACTTCTTTTGACTTGGCAAGCTATAATAATACTGCTACCGTAGACGGAACGTATTGCGGTGGTGTTTTCGGTGTGCTTGAAAACAACAAAGATGATTCGGCAACGTCATTATCTCTTACGATACAAAATACAAGCAATGCAGGAACATTGACGGCAAATTCGGGAACAACAGGCAATGCAAGCGGTTATTATGGCGGTATTGCTGGTAAGTATACCACAAACGCCCTTGCTAATAGTCTGATACTTGATGACTTGACGCTTACAGCAAACGCAAATGCAGCTTACAGTGCATTTGGCGGAGCAATAGGAATTGCTGATTCTGCGTCTTATGTACAGACTACCAATACGGTGAGTGTTACTGCATCAGGCACAACATCATCAACATATTTCGGAGGTCTTGTTGGTGCAACATCGGCAAATAACGGTGTATTTGTTGATCTCGGCAGTTTCACCTTGAATACAAGCAGTGAGCAATTCAAAGGCGGCGGTATTGTCGGTCTATTTAACAAAGGCGTACTGCGTCTTAGCGGAACAACAACCATGACGAATGCGAAGCCTGCCAGCGCCGCTAACTGCGGTCAGCTTGTGGGTAATAATGATAATGTCCTCATATATGCTCCTTCTGGCGGTAGTTGGTCATTCAGCCGTTCAAGCGGTGCTAAGACCGATGATTTCGGCACTTGGGGCGAGGTAGTGCGTGGCATAGATGACAGCAGCGCATCAAATTCTATATATTTCAACAGCACAAACCACACAGCGACTGTTGCGGCTGCCCAGACTTCTATGGGCAGTACTGATGTCTTTATTAGAACAGCGCTAAATATTCAGCTCAATCAGGGCAATGATTATGATTGCCTGTTATTTGCTGACAAAACAAATAAGCGTTCGGTTTTATTAAGCACTCCTCTTTCAATCTCTGCTAATATTTCTCTTTCTGGAACAGGTATAACAGGATTGATGCGTGACGGCGGTGCTGTCGCAGATATAGGTTCTTTTACAAGCACATTTGAAGGAAATAATCACACAATCACTTTGGCGATTGGCGAAAAATACGGTAACGGTGTTACATCTTCTTCAACGACCGAAGGTATAGGTCAAATCTATCGCCATCAGCATAATGGTCTGTTTTCTGTTCTTGCAGGAACAGTACAGAATCTTACTGTTGACGGCACGATCAATGTTAGCAATTGTGTTGACGGAATGAATATCGGCGGAATAGCTTCACGCAACAGTGGCAATATCACACTAACAAAGGTTGCTGCCAATGAAACAGTCAACTACAACGAAAGCTCAAAGGTCGATGTGTCGGGCGAAGGTAAAAATATCGGCGGCTATATCGGCTATGTAGGAACAAATGGCAATATTATAATAAACGGTGTAAGCTCTATCGGAGCGACATTCAATCTCAAAGGATCACATGAAATGTGGAATGTCTACGGCGGAGCCATCGGAAAGATCACAGCCGGAACGTTCACTGTCACTGTCGGAGCAAAGGACGATGCGAACAACAAGCTGACAGACAGCCTGACAACTGATATAACAGGCATAACTGCAACCGGTTCAAACGGCGACGGCGGCGGTCTTATCGGTCATATTACAAATGCAGGAAGTTACGCTTCACGTCAAGTGAATATTAACAATCTTGTATTTAGTGGTTGTACAATAGGAAATGCCGCAAGTACAAATGGTGGTGGCTTTCTTGGATATTCATGGTTAAATACCACTACTAACATCAATGGCGTTACTGCAAGCGGTACTATCAATAATTCGAGTGCTTCAAATGTTGGTGTAATGCTTTACAGCTCAACCGGAAAAATGATTGTCAATTCACTTGCCATCAATGGGCTTACTATGTCCAGCGGTGGTGGTTCTTCTCTTGGCATGATCGTGAATAGGGCTTTTGTTGGTGAAACTAAAGACGGCAAAACAACTTACAGCGGAGGTTTGTACTTGGATGTTCTGAATAGTGGTTATTCGCTGACCTGTACAGCTCCTTCCTCTGCTACTGGTGTCTTTGACGAGATAGCGGCATATTCTGCTATGAACTCAAGTGAAGTTGTCAAAGGCGGTGCTGGTGTTATCTCAATCAATATGAATGGTGGCAGACATGATCCCGATGCTAATCCTGCTGATACCTACACTGAAACAAAAGTTACGGTTACAGGCACTTATCAGAACCGACTGAAGACAGGCAGTAACTGTGCAAATCCAAATTCGAGATACTATTATAATGTTGATAACATGAGTTCCTCAGATGCCGGACAAAACCTGTTGCTGTGGAGCTTGAGTAAGTATGCCTATTCGGGAATTAAGAGCGAATTTGGCACAACATTTAATACGACACTCAGCGGAACAGCTGATATGACAGGACTGTCGTTCTATCCGCTTGCAAGTGCCAATGAAAACTATTCAATAGGTAATTTAACACTTACATTTGATTATAGTGGAATATACTCTACTGCTGAAACTGTAAGCAACGGTGACAGCTATATTCGTGATCCTGCTGCGGCAAACCAACACTATCTCATGCACTCAGGTTTGTTTATAGATCAGCCGAGCGGAAAGTCCTTGACTGTAACAGGGACACTGTCTCTTGGCGGTACGTTCATGGAGGATAGCAATCATCAGGGCGTTCTCATAAGTGGCACAATGGAAGGCACTTTCCTTTGTGATACTGGGTCAATCATACTTGATGGTATTAAGCCTATGAGTGGTTCTTCTGCTTACACAAGCGGTTATCTGCTGATAAATAATATAAGTAGAACCGACGATTTAGCTACTCCGCCTTCTGTTACAATAAAGAATTTAAGCAATACAGATAAGTATTCCTCTACTACAGGTTCAACCTATTCTGCTTCCGGAACAACAGATAATGTTGCTAAGAGTTTGATCGGAACCGCTTCCGGTAAGGGACTTACTATCATTTTCTCAAAAATCAAACTTGATGGACGAGATAAAACTAAGTCAGATACTAATTTGAACGCAGAAGAGCTTTATAATGCTTACAAAACATATAATTCTATATTTTCTCAGTCAACTCTTCTTGCTTCAATTCATACGGATCAGAGTGCAAAACTCGAATACAATTTTACTAAAGCACATGACTGGGGTACAGGAAGCCTAAGAGAAGTTACATACGGTGCAGAAATCAAGAACTCTTTAGAATATGTCGATGAAGAACAGCGATATTCTCCTGATTCAAATGGTTTAAACGCCGATTTTGTTAATCCTGTTAATAGTTCAACCAGATCAGAGGTGTACAATTTTGCGACTGGTTTTCTGCCTTATGTCAAAGTGTCTTACAATGATACTACAGATGCAAATGGCTGCTTTAAGCGTGAGCTGAAAGTCAATGTTCAGTCTGTAGCTCTTAGCAGCGGTTGCGGAACATATAATGATCCCTATTTAATTAGTGACCCGAAAGTCTTTGAAGCAATAGCAAAGTTTATTTCATCTGGCGATACTGCTGACTTGAAAGAAGTTGTTCTGCCAAAATCACCGGACAGTGATGATATTATTTCAGGAAATCGTTGGCATGATGGCACTGACTATCACGCAAGTTTTAAGGCAAGCGGAGATAATTATGTTTCTGGTTCCTATACATGGACTGGTTCTAATGCTCGAAAATATCTTGCAAGTGCATATTACATGATTACAGATGATTTTGAATTAAGCAGTAACTATTTAGGACTTGGTTATGCATCTGAAAGTGCGAATGCGACTAACCCCGCAACAGGCGACTATGCTTTCCGTGGTGTTATCATTGGTGCTGACGTGCCGGACAGCGATGCAGAAAATGCACCTACGCATAAGGCAAGGATAACAAATGGAAGTGCAAATCCATTCATAAATGTTTCCAACGGCAGTGTTGTTAAAGACATAAATCTCATTGTATCAAGTAATATAACACTTAGTCAAGCAAATGCTACATATGACAATGCGTTCTTCGGTTATTATCACCTTTGTAAGTATTATGGCGGTATCTTCGGTGAAGTAATGGGCGGAGATAACATAATAGATAACAGCTATGTAACATACAACAATTCAAAAATCACACTTACTGGCGATAAAGCAACCATTGTACCTGTTGGCGGATATGTCGGCGTTGTTGTATTTGGCGGCGTTATTTTCAAAAATATGACAGCTACAACAAGTGCAACATCTACAGAATTAAAGGTCAATAATTCAGGAATAAACGTAATATACACAGGAAAAACTGAAAACCTTGCCGATAATAACAAGCAAGCTGATTGGGCTGCTATTTATGTTAATCCAATTGTGGGCAGAGTTATCAATGGATATGCCGTTAATGAAACTAAAGATATTCCTGATCCTGACCATGAGGGAGAGTATCTTGCAAGAGGAAGATTCTCTACGTCTGAGAATGGAAAATACCATGATGATACAGGTTATAATGCAGGAACAACAAGATCAGGCACTGTAATTCACACGCTCAAAAACGGCACAAAGCATTATTCGATAGCGGACATTAATCTGAGCGAAACCAATAAACTCGATGTCAGTGCAGTACCATCAAGTACATCTTCCGACGGAACGATCAATATTCCAAATTCTCAGGCGTTCTTTATCCTGTCGCTTATCACGCAGTCCTGTGCCGGAACAGCTCAGGGAGCGAACGGAGATTATGTTAATTCGCTATCTTATGGTACAAACACAAGCGTTTATGGTATGAGCCGTAATGCAGACTATACTAATGTTGGCTCTGCTACTGATAGTACGGATTCTGATTTTGTGCTTGCAGGTAATGATACAACGTTAAACTCTGCTACGCCGTATATTATTGACCGCTACTGCACAAATCATAATTCACGCTGTGTTACAAGCACTTTAGGATATTATGACATTAATCTCACCGGAAAGACAACCTATTCTGTAGATTCCTATACCTATCAGCTTCCTGATAGTTTCAGAGGGATAGGATGTGTTGGAAACTATAATGACAATTTTACAACAAAAGTAGATCAAGTCAATGGTAACAATTGCACCATTGATGTTGACATTTACCTTAACAAGTTTGCAACTGATAATTATTTCAATAAATTACACAACGGAACATCTCAGAGTACTTCTGATAATGTTGTAGATTATAATGTAAACAACGGAACACTTAATCACGGTATAGGTCTATTTGATAGTTTCCTAACCAAGAGTTCAAGCGTAATTAAAAATATAACGCAAAGCGGTTCAGTCAATACAGAAATATATAAAGACGGATATAATACTTCTGCACAGAAACAAAATCTTCCTGCCAACGATAATGCAAGGTTTCTTAGTGTTGGTGGAGTATGTGGTACAGTATTACATCCTTATAATGTCAATTTTGAACAGGTCACATTGGATACATTTTCGGCAAGTGGTTCTTCAATAGTCGGAGGATTGTTGGGCTTTTCGGGCATTAACCAAAACAGCAGTGCAGAAGTCCATATAACTCAATGTGGTGCTAATAAGCTTTCCGTTAAAATGACTTCAAGTTCTAAAAGCGAGTCAACTTATAAATCGAGAAATGCTATTGGTGGTTTGGTCGGAAAGTGCTTTGAAGGAAAGGTCAAATTTTACGGTACTTCCTTGGGTTCAGAAAATAATAATCCTAAGAATGTCTCTACTGTTGAATTTGATAGTTTCAGTTTTGGAAATGAAGATGGCGATTATATGACCGCTGCTGGAGGACTTGTTGGTTTTGCGGGTGATGGCTGTCAAGCCTATGATATGAAGATTGTATCAAGTAACAGCAGTACACCTATTAAAATTGGTGCTAATAAGATTCGTTTTGTAGGTGGCATCTGCGGATTAATGCAGTCAGCTAAAGACGGAACTGCTCCCGCTAATCAGCCATATACACCAACTTGCTATGCAATATTCAAAAATTGTACAGTTGAAAATATCAATCTCAAAGGACAATTCGTAGGCGGTTTTTACGGAGGAAAATGGGGCGAAACTGGCTGGACAACATATTCAATAGATATTGATAATTGTAAAGTTAAAGGTAATACAGTTACAAATAACACAATCGAAACAGTCAAACCTTATGGCAGTGAGGGTGAATATGCAGGTGGTTTTGTTGGACGTGGTCTTGTACTTGAGAATGGTTCACCTAATATTCGCATTAAAGATAGTACAGTATCAAATTATACTATTACGGGACAATACTGTGGAGGATTTATAGGGTATGCAGGTTCATATAAAGCCAATAGTTCAATAACCTGTTATATACATGACAGCTCCGTAGAAAATTGTATCATAGGAACAGGAACCAATTATGCTGGTGGTGCAATAGGACAGATTGCAAGAAAAAGCAACAGTAGTACAAACAAGATTCTTGGCTACAACATTAAACTTGAAAATGTTACAAGCAACTGTTCTAATATGGGTGCATGGATAGGTCATGTTGATAAAGCTGATAAGACAACATCTATTCAATTTTCAGGTATGGCAATTTACGGTTCAGGATTTGATAAAAATATCGGAAACTGGAATGTGGCTGATAACCAAGCAAATAAAAATGCTTCCTTTGTCTTCGCTGACTATACCGGCAAGTGTAAAGGCACACAAACGACTGACCCCGATACAAATGAAACCTCGATTGATTATCCAACAGACATTTCGGGCTTCAACTATAATGTTTCAACACACGTTGAAATGCCTAAGTATCCTTATGTGAACATCAATCCTCAATCTGACATAGGTGCTAATGAGATCATCTCCGGTGATGGAGCGGCGTTGTATGGCAGTAGTGTTACTGGTTTCAGCGGAAAGACGGCTGACAAAACTATGGCAGCTAAGATATATGCTGATCTCAGTGACACTACCAATACAAGGCGCTATACAACTTTCGATAAAACAGCCGTGATCTATGACAGTAAAACAATTGAAGACTACCTTAAGGTTGCAACCGGTACTGATGGTGATAAAATCTCAACTTATAGTTTGGAAAAGGGTGGACTTCCGACAGGAGTCGAGGATTTTGCGGTGGTTGTAATTGCTAACCAAACAACTGACGAGACAACCAATCTCATAAACAACTATATTCGGCTTGTTACAAATACAGCAACCGATTACACAGCATCAAGCGACTACTATTCTATAAACATACAAACCTGTAAGTTTAACGGAACTGATTTTGTAATAGACCAATCTGCTACAAATCATGGCTTAACGTTTTCAGGCGGCAAATTTGATTTGAACGGCAGTTATGCGGATTCTAACAATACTGCTGATACATTTACTCTTGTTGATGTTCAGTTTAAAGACCCGTTTAATACTTCTAAGATTGCGTATCACCTCTATGTTCCTGTTTACACAGTAAAGCAGATCGAGGTTGATTTCCAATCAGCAGTAAGAACAGGTACTTATTCTGTTAAGGACAATTCAGTAACTAATGACTATTCAAGTCTTATGACAGCCAACGGAAAGCACGTTGACAGCCTTGAAACATGGATCACACAGTATATTCGTTATTCATATAAGTCGGAAGATATAAATATGCTCCTGAATAGCAATAATGTAAAATGGAATAATGATAAAAAGGTCATTTTCAGAACATTTGAATTAAGTACAACATTTAATAGGCTTCCTCAGAATACATACATGGTTCTTGTTGACCCCAATGGAAATGTAGACCGAGAATACTACGCTAAGAATCTGAATGATTTTGAAACCTATTATGATACTAATCACGATAACAAGGAAGGATGGGTGATTGACCTAAGAAAATTTAAAGATAGTAATAACAACACGTTTACAGTTAGCAAATTTAATGCTTTGATTGCAAGAAACATTGTAGAAAGCACAACAGGTGATCTGCTGTATACCGATGGTTCAGCATCTGATTATGATGTGTATCGTATTCAGGGGGATCAAGTTAAGTATTATAAATACGCTAATGGAACTACAGGAAAGTATCATCTCTCCGTAGCAGATGATTATGTTCTCAATGAAGATTATTACATTAGTATGTATGTGCCAAAGTCTTCTGCTCTCTATTTCTACGAAATCAAAGCACCATCTGAATTGACGGGAACAAAAACAGCTAAGGTCAATGAGAAGAATGTTTATACCGTTATTGCAGCAGATCTGTATACACAGGATACTACAAGTCGATTGAGCGTTTCTCCTGAAGATCAGCAGATTAACGCATCAAATAAAACAATCTATGTTAACGCATCAACTTCAATTACAATCAATAATACCTATGCAAGAACATATCTTAATGGAGTTGATCTTTATCATTCATTCGACCTTACATTAAACAGGCACACGGAAACCGCCGTATTGAACGATATTATTGATCTTGGAGACAGTAATGATACCAGCAAAATTACAGCCACATACAGTATTGGTTCTAAGGCAGATGCAAGTAGCAGCTCTGTGCGTAATAAAGACCTTCAAGCTAACTATCTGAATATTGAAACTGCTGAGATAATGAGCGACCTTATTACAGCTTCGACCAATGGACAGCCTTTGGTAGTTTATTCATACATTGCTATGAATTTTGATGAAAACAAGCTTGAAGCTGAATTCCCACAGAAAAGTTCCGAGGGAACAATAGGTGTTAATGTTTCAGTAACATCAAATCTTGCGTATGATGAAAGTAGGCTCGCATATACAAGTATGTCTGCTCCCTTTGCGACAGATGGTCACTATTATTACAGAGAAGCAGTAAACTCTGCAAAGCTCGATTATACCGCTGTAACTGAACTCGACGAATATGATAAAATCGGTAAGATGAGTCAGAATCAGTCAAGGATAGGTGTGAACGGCTATAAGACAGACTGCTACCAACAGCAGTATATGCCGATCAACACAGAAGCCAAGTATAATGTATCGGCAATCTCCGAAACTGATTTGAGCAAGGCTGAAACGTTGAGATTGACAATTTCGCTGAGCAAAAAGACCGATAATCTTGAAAATGGCGTTGTAACAAGTGTAGAATATTCGCAGGTATCTGATTTGCTAAAATATCTTGATAAGGATATTCTCATTACATCAGGTTCAAGATATGGAACTGGCGGCACAGGTGTGACACATACTATCAGCACTAATTCATCTTCACTTGTTGTGGATATTCCATTTGATCAATGCTTTGGAGAGGATAACATCTATACCATTGGCGTTGATTTCAGTGCTAAAACGGGTACAGGGTTCTATGAATACTCCAACTATATGGTAACACTTAGAACAGAGCTTATCTATACTGATGATCAATCGAATGTAAAGGCAGTGGAAAACAGCGGCATCAGCGACTACGTAGTTTATACCAATGCTAAGGTTTTCCCAACACTAATTTCTAATGCAGGCTGACAATTAACTGTATTCATAAAGCACGCTGAACTAAAGACACGGTTCTCCAAATATGGAGAGCCGTGTTTTTTGTAAACTTTGATTCTGGCAGGATCAAAGTTGTCCTGCCACAACACTTTTAATAGCCCTCAGAGTATAAAGCTCCGAGGGCTTGTTCATTTGCGGCTCACATTCTGCCCTCTCCGCTGTCTCTCAGAACATGAACTGACAAAATTGACAGAATTGACAAATCTGTTTTGTCAGGTTCTTGTCAGGTTTTTGTCAACCCGTTGTAAGCCCATCTGTGCTATACTGAAATTACAGCCAAAGGACAGCGCACAGCTATACGCAAGGTTGAATAAAAGTATAACGGAGGTATCTGTTTTGAAACATTATAACGACTTCCTGATCGTAGGCATCGATCACGGTTAATTGCAAGTAAACCAGGTAGAACATGGGATCACTATTTTACAATTACCGAGAATTTCAAAGCAGCAAATCAGTTTGAGTTTGTTTTAACATCGAATAGTGGTACCGGTACTACTAGAAAACATTTTAGAACCAACTCGAGTGGTAGATTTTGTTTTGCTCAAACTAGTGAAAAAGCTCTCACTATTTGGCAAGATCCGCTAGCACCTTCTGAGGGTTTCATCGCAAAGAGTTATTCAGCATCATCATTTGCCCCTGTCGTAGGGCAAGCTTTATCAGGAACTTTAACTAGCGGTGGAACTGGAACGGTTGAACAATTGGCAACAATTCTATCAGGAAGAGAATATGACAGTACAGATACTTCATATGAAGCTTTTGTTGTAACCAAAACTATTGTAGAAAACATCATTGATTATGCCGAAAACAGCAAACCTTACGTCACCACCAACCCCAAGCTTGACATCACAGATTCTCAATTCCTTACAGGTGACGGCGTAAGCAATCCGACCTATCTGCTGTCGGCGTTCAGACACATCATTGACGATCAGAAAAGCGGTTCGCTGAAAGCCTATACGTCTTGCCCTGTACAGCTCGGACTTGATGCAAATGATGACAAACTTAAAAAACTGAGGTCAGAGATATCTACTTCAAATGCTGAGTTCAGAAGCTATCTCTCCGCACACACATCGGAGCATATCAAGAACTTTCCACTGCTTGTCGCTGAGGATACGGATAGGGACAATCTGACAAAGCTCATAAATCACTACCTCGACACTCTTACGAATACCAACATTGATTTTGCCGATACATCAAACTCAAATGTATTTACGGTTGGATTGTATAAATATCAGTATAGTGAGTCAACTCACGAATTCGGATTAATAAATGAGACAGCGTGTTTGAAGAAAACTTCGGTAAATACAACTCAGGGAACAAATTATTATTTCTATATGGACGCAAGTGATGTTGATACGAAGGATATTCCGCAGTTCACACTTATGGACGTACAGTTCAAAGATCCGAGCGATCCTGCTAAAGTAGCGTATCACCTGTATGTACCTGTTTATGTCAAGAAGGTTTTGCGTTATAACTTCAATGCCCATATCAAATCAGGTACGGACTATTACTGGTCAGCTTATGATCAGGTCGGTGAGCGCAGAACTCAGGGACTTTTTGAAAATCTCGGAAACCCTGTAACTGCTGCACTTGAATGGGAATATACCAGAAGCAAAACAGAATGGATAGATGCAATAAACGGAGGTGACAGCTTACTCACGAATTATTATAAGAGTCTCATGCTGAAAAGCCATATCGGCAGTGAGTGGCCGACTGATACCACAATAGTATTGGTAGACGCAAACAACAATGATAAGATGTATTATCTTGACACATTGCCAACAGTAACAGGTACAGCAACAACATTCAGTTTTTATGATTTTACTGACAGCAGCGGAAAACATTTCAAGCCTGTTGATCTGAACGATCTGATGACTGTTACTGTTAGACAAGATGATATGGGTACTCTTACTTCGGAGGGAGCAAACGCAGGAAATGCTACTTTGAAGATAGGTTCGACCTATTATCGTCCGTTGACTGCGTCAGAGCTTGAAGCATCAAATCCGGCATTTGATACAAGTAAAAGATATAAAGTCGATTCTGTTGACATCGGGCCCGAACGTTATTATCTCAGTATATTCACTAAGGCAAATGACGGGAATAATGTTTATCATTATGAGATGTATTCTCCTGAAAGCTTTGATGATTCACATGGTATGACCGGTTGGCGAGCAAACAAGATCAATGATAATTATAATACTATCCTGCATCTCTATACAGGAAAGCTTTATGAAAATGATCTTGATCTCAATGTTGAGTCGCTAAAATCGGGCGATCAGAAAATGTCAAAGGACAACTACTACCTCAAGATAAGGATGACGGCTAATGTTCGGTTAACAGACACAGCCAAAGACCCGACCAATAACATAAACGGAAATATGAGCTCATTCACGAGATATTCAGGCATATATCAGACGTTCCTTATGATGTATGATAAGAAGGAAACAGCAGGCGGTTCGTCAGTGCTGGGAATTGATCGTGAAGCAGGCAATCCTTTGGTAGAACGCTGGTCATATTACAAGGGCGGAACTGTGGCAAGCGGACAACTTGGAAACGTTGATCTTTCTGTTGACAGCGGAGCAACCGCAATTACGGGCACTGAGAAGAAAATAACCGATCAGTATGTCGAGCTTCGCAATAATCAAAATCTTATAGGGCTGCTGGCTGACAATTCAAATGGCAATGCTGTTACAATACAGACGTATTTTGAAATGGCATATTCTGAAAGTGAACTTGGATACCAGTTCCCTAAAAAAGGCAATGACGAATCGGATATAGGTTCACTGGTTATAGGATATTCAAAAATCGCGTCAACAAAGGAAGGTGCTGCTTACAGTGCAACATCAAAGAAAGCAGATGACAATAAACGCTATTACACCGCAGATGACACCACAGCAAAACTGACGTATAATGTTGTTGAATCACCTGAGAATGATCCTGTCGGACCGTTCAGCAGTCTTGGTATCAATGCTGCTGAAATCGACTCTGATCCTGCTGAATCATCTGTAGATACGGTAGCAGTTTATGATGTCAGCAAGCTGAAAACTGTAGGAGACTATATCACGCTCACGTTCAGTTTGTCAAAACGCAGCAATTATAATACCAAATTACAGATAGCCGAATATTTGACAGGAGTCACGATCTACGGTAAAGACGGAGCTGATGAGGGCACAGATGACGATGTCATTTTCCCGCGACCGGATACATCTGTAATACCAGCCGCTGATCTGAGTACATCGAATGACAGTTATACTTATTCTGTTACGGTCAATAAAAACCTGCTGCAAACCAATTCTGACGGACGTTATGTTATCCCGATAAAGTTCAATGTGAAAACAGGCAATAGCTTGTTTAAGAACGAAGCTGACGGAGGACTCCAATATTCCAATTACAAGGTAACTGTATCGGCGGTAATGTGTTCGGCAGTTGACGGCACAGGCAGTTTGAACGTATCGAATGATGATGATCACATTATCTACACAAACGCAAGAGTATTGACATCAGTTATCGAATAACACACACCGGAAAGCTGCGGAGAGTTTTTCTCCGCAGCTTTCTATTTTATTTCTGGTATTGTATATCCAAAATAAAAGGTATATAAAAAAATAAAGTGTATTATCTTTAAGTAATATTACTTGTAGGATAATTTGTAATTTTTTAACGTTTTTTTGGCGCAATTAATAGTTATTTCATTGACATTGCGCAGTAAATATGGTATAATAAGACAAATATAAAAATTATATGTCATCGGAAAGAGGGTGGAGAAATGGCGGAAAAAGAAATACAGACCACCGTTGGCGGTCTGAGAGCTGTAGAGTTGTATTTTCGTTCTGTCAGAGAGATCGCAAGCGGAAGTACAGCCTTTTATCAGTCCCAGACGCGCCTTAATTCTCCTAAGCTGGGAGTTCTTTCACCCGATAAATATCGTGATGTATGTGAGATGACGAGTCAGGCAGAAAAGCTCTTTCAGCTGGAAATGCTTCAGGCGTTGGAGGCTTGCAGCAGCTTTACCGAACGGGAACTGAATTTCAGCTGGATATCGGTATATATGCCTGTTCGTTACCTTAAAAACGAAAATGCTGCCAAGGCTGTTGTTGAGATATGCCGCAAGAGAGAGATACCGACTAACCGCATCTGTTTTGAGCTTTCTGAAAAGCTTCTTGCCGAGGACGACGGAAAGGCAGCTGATTCGATCCAGACTATGCGCAATTTCGGCTTTCATTTTATGCTTACGGGTTTTGGCGGAAGCTACTGTCCTATGATGCGACTATCGAAATTTTCAGTAGATTACGTTATGCTGAGCCCTGAAGTAGCAAACTTCATAGGCAGAGATGAAAGATCGGACAATGCTGTAAAGTCAATAATTTCTTTCGTTAACGACATAGGTTCCGAACCTGTTGCTGACGGAGTATTTAACAGCAGACAGGCTGAAACACTGTACTCATTTGAATGTTCTTACTGTGCGGGCAGCCTTTCGGGAAAATATGTTGCGGAAAGGTATGTCAGAAGGAGAGCAGATACTTGAAAGATGAGTATATCTTACGATCATTTTATGGAAATGATCTTAAATCTCAGGAAATGGAGAGTTCGCTGTGGATAAAAAGGTAATTGATGTCCTTGAACTCAGAAGAACCGCCAAAGAGGTAAAACGTCATGTTATCCTGATGAGGATACTTGCCCTGCTTGTTATAATTCTTGTACTGATAATCGCCATTGCGTATGCAATATCATATTTTTATGACAAATTCGGCAGTTTTACAGTAAAAGTAAGCAAGTATGACATGGTACATCAGGGACTTACTCTTTCAGAGACACCTGATTATGACAAGGCGACCGCTGTGCTCAATGCCAATATCGTATACGATATGACTAACATAAGCGGCAATGATCTTCCCGACAATATCGACAAGATAAACGGCAGCCATAATGGTCCCAATTATATAGCTTATACGTTTTATCTTATAAATTCGGGAGACGATACGCTCACATATACAGGAGAAATGTTGATCGAGAATGTGACGAAAAATGTTGATGAAGCTATTCGTGTTGCCGTTTATAAAAATGGTGTAAAGACCGTATACGGTAAAACGAAATCCAGCGGCGGCGGAAAAGAAAGCGACTGTGACAGTGAGTTCCTTTCATCGTCATTGGTCATGCGTACCTCTACCGAAGGCTTTGAGTCAAATAATAAGGACAAATATACTGTGGTCATATGGCTCGAGGGAAATGATCCCGACTGTCTTGATGATATAATAGGTGGAACATTAAAGCTTAGTATGAATTTCAAGATAACTGAGTCTACATAATATATCCAAAAGGAGTTTTTAAAATATGAAAAAGGCACTGAAAATAACAGTAAATGTTTTTGCATGGATAGTACTTATAATAGCACTTCTTGTTACTGTAATAGTATTCTCCTCCGACAAAAATAACGGTGTAGCCAATTTATTCGGATATATACCCATGACTGTTGAATCTGACTCAATGGTACCGACATTCAAGCAGGGTGATCTCATCATCTGTAAAGATATTGATGATATTAACGCACTTAAAGAGGGCGACGTAATAACCTTCTGGACGATAATCGACGGAAAGAGAGTAAAGAATACCCATAGGATCGTAGGTATCAATGATACAGACGGTGCAAGAAGCTTCGTTACACGAGGCGATAACAATGATATAGAGGATACACTTCCGGCATACGCAAGTGATATCATAGGCAAATGGACAAATGCAAAGCTCGCAAAGGTAGGTAAGGCAATGAACTTCCTTCGTACCAAAAAGGGATTTTTCATATGTATCCTTATACCTATGGCGATCTTCTTCCTGATCGAGCTTTATAAGTTTATTGTTGCACTTATCGAAGCAAAGCGTCCAGAGACTCCTGATATAGACGAAGAGGAGATAAAGAGACGCGCAATTGAGGAGTACCTTGCAAGCAAGGGCGAAGCAGTCAAGGACACTGCTGAAAAGGCTGCCGAAGTCGTAAAAGATACAGCTGAAAAGGTTGAGGAAAATGCTGAAAAAGCTGCCGAGACTGTAAAAGAAACAGCTGAAAAGGCAGAGGAAAAAGCTGAAAAAGCTGTCGAAGCCGTAGAAGATACAGCAGAAAAGGCTGAGGAAACAGCCGAAGAAGCTGTAGAAAAGGCAGCAGAAGAAGCTGAAGGGGGCTCCACCGAATAATTGACACGATATATGCGGAAGCATAGATCTTCAGGAGTTTATTATGAATGAATTTCTAAAATGGTTTTTTGAATTTATTTCGGAGATGCTGAAAGGTTACTCGGAAATAGTCCGCGGCATCGGTAACGGAATAAAACAGATATTCAATATAAAGAACTATATCAACATATTCAAGCAGCATTCCGAGAATTACGGCGCACTGAGCTGGGTGCTGTCGATACTTGCTATAATCATAGTCGTGGCTGTATATGTACTGCTTCTGATGATGATAATCCTCGGCATCAGAAAGTATATCAGATTTCGTCATTCCATTGTCAGCAATGAGGATCTGCTGGAAGAGATATCGGATCTCCAGCGAAAAGTCCTGAAAATGACAAAGGAAAAAGACGAGATAATGGCTATGAAGGTGTCGCAGATGGGACTTCCCACAGGTTCTGGAGCACTTTCACTTGCTGACGGAAGTATGGCTGCCAACGGTGAGGGCGAGGCTGTACCTGCTGTAGTTGAGAGCGGTGTGGTACAGACCACAGAGCAGAGATTTTCAAAGCTTATCGAAGTTGACGCTTTTTACAAGGAATATACTCCGCCTGAGTATAACAACGATATAGATCTTGCAGGCATATGCGACAGTTTCCGCAATTTCGCCTGCTCACGAATGCATCTTTACTATGAGCCAAAGATAATATGGCTTTTCCTTGCAGGTATGGCTTCAACGAAGCTCATTATCCTACAGGGTATATCAGGTACAGGTAAAACATCACTTCCTTACTCATTCGGTAAGTTCTTGCAGGTGGATACAACTATCGCTTCCGTACAGCCTTCGTGGCGTGACAGAACGGAGCTTTTCGGTTACTTCAACGAATTCACCAAGAACTTCAACGAAACGGAAGTACTCAAGAGAATATATTCATCAGGCTATAACAACGATGTAAACCTTATCCTTCTCGATGAGATGAACATCGCCCGTGTTGAGTATTACTTCGCCGAGATGCTTTCCATTCTCGAAATGCCTAACGCTGACGAGTGGGAGCTGGACATCGTACCGAATGTATGGAGTACCGATCCTGTAAATCTTGACAAGGGCAAGATACGCATACCTCAGAATATCTGGTACATAGGTACAGCGAATAACGATGACTCTACATTCGCTATCTCGGATAAGGTATACGACCGTGCTCAGCCTATCAACCTTGACTCTAAGGGCGTTGCATTTGAAGCGCCCGATACTCCTCCTATGAACCTGGGCTTCGATCATCTTGACAAGCTGTTCAGGGAGGCATTCGACAAATATCCGATATCACAGGAAAACTTAAAGAAGATACAGCAGCTTGACCTCTGGGTAATCGAAAAGCTGAGAGTTGCTTTCGGTAACCGTATCCTCAAGCAGATGAACCTTTTCGTTCCTGTGTATGTAGCCTGCGGCGGCGATGAGCTGGACGGAATAGACTACATTCTCGCTACAAAGATATTCAGAAAGTTTGAGTCTCTCAACCTTGCGATGCTGAGAGAGGAGCTGCGCGAATTATGCGTATATATGACAAAAACTTTCGGTAAAAATAAAATGAACGAATCTATAGCTTATCTCGAAAGACTACAGAAGCTGTTCTGATACGGAAGAGCAGGTGAGAGCAAGTGAACGGCTTATACAGCAACTGGTACCATGAGTTTGAAGAGATCATGGAAACAATGAGCAGCGATGAGTTATATGGTACACTTGTTCCTCTCCTCGAATCGAGCCATAACAACTTTGCCTTCAACAAGAAGATAATGGAAAAGGCGATAGATGTTTCGTGGGTAGAGGCTATTGAAAACGGTCTTGTACATCTGGACAATTTTCTCAGAAACCCGAGACGTACAATAGAGGACGTTGAAGAGATAGTACCCATAGCACTTTCGCGTAAAACCACAATAGAATCTGTCAAGCATCTTGCACAGCATACAGACCTGATACAGAGCGTTGACAGAAAAACAGGAAAGATAACGCCTTCAAAGATACTCAATGTCCATAAGGAAGAAAGCCTTATGACGTATGAGAACAGGTTCATCAATACCCTTGTGGACAGGCTTTACATCTTCATATCAAGAAGATATGAGAAGCTTGCCGAGGTATCAAAGGATGAAGAGGTATTCACTCTCGGATATGATACCGTGATTGATGATGCCAAAGGCAGTAAAATGAAGATAGACGTAAAAATAGAGACAATTGACAGTCTTGATTCTTACGATGCAAACGGTTATACCGTGTGGCAGAGAGTCGAAAAGCTCAAAACAGCTATCGAAGGATACAAGGGCTCGGAGCTTTGCAGGACTCTCGGAAACAGCTTTATAAGACCGCCTGTAATGCGTACAAACGCCATTATGAAAAATGTCGACCTTAAAGCCTGCCTGACACTCTGGCAGTACATAGAGAGCTATGACAAGGTCGGCTATGAGATAAACATACAGAATAAAGCCGTAGCACCTCAGAGGGAATACGTTATTGACTTCTACAAGCTCGTAGTGCTTAACCTGCTGCTGTTCCGTTCGTACATGAACAACGACAACGAGGATAAGCTGAAGGAGCTGAGAACACAGACATCAAAGCCTATAGCTCCTAAATTCCTGAAAAAGTTCGACAAGGAGCTTGCGGCGGATTACAGTGTTTCGTCTGAGTCTGTTGCAGGATATATCGCCGCAGATTCGGATTTCCGTGTTGAAAAGCGGCTGCCTCCCGACCTTAATCTCATGTTTGAGCAGATAACGGAATGTATCAACATCGAGACTGCGTATATGGAAGAGCAGGAAAAGCTCAGACAGGAAGAGGAAAAACGCCGTCAGGAGGAAGAGGAACGTCTCAGAGAACAGCAGCGCATCGAGGAAGCAAGACGCGCGGAGCTGGAGCGTATCCGTCTCGAAAAGGAAGAGGAAGAACGAAAGCTTCAGGAAATGCTGGCAAAGAAACGTGCCGAGCAGGAAGCCGAGGAGCGGGAGCGTCAGCGGCTTGAAGAAGAAAGACTTGCCCGTCTTGAAGAGCAGCGCAAACGTGAAGAGGAAGCTCGTCTCAAACGGGAGGAAGAAGAACGTATCGCTGCCGAGCGTGAGCGCATAAGGCAGAATAAGGAAATGGCTCGTGCCGAGCTTGGTGAAGCCGAGGGACTTGATGAAGAGGCTCTCAATAATGCTCCCGATGAGGCAGAGCTTGAAAAACAGGCGTACAGCGAAGTCACCGATGATGAGGTCGAGGAGGTAATTGCAGAACTCGACAATTCTGAGGATCAGGAAGGATTTGAAGATCCGAGAGCTGTTGCAGCCCGTAAAAAACTGGAACAGCAGAAACTGGAAAAGGAACGCGCAGAGGCAGAACGTGCCCAGCGTCTCAAGGCTGAAAGACAGCACTTTGAGAGTAAACCTTTCAGGGAGATATACCGCGAATATTCGTGGAACCCAATATATGCGCTTATACGTTTGATAAGACATATACTGGCTGTGGTATTCGGTATCATACCCGATGATACCGATAATCCGCGCTATAAGCAGCTCCTTGCTGAGAAGAAACAGAAGAAAGAGCAGAAGGAGCAGGAAAAGCAGGAACGCGAGCAAATGGAAGTGTACTACAAAAAGTACGGTCAGGATTTCAAGTATCGTTTCAGACGCTTTATCGCTGATATGAAGTTCAAGCGGAAAAAAGCCCGCGAAATGAAGAACAAGCCCCGTCCTGCATATACTCCGCCTGTAAGGACTCCCGAGGAGCAGAAAGCCATAGATATGGAAATGAAGCGACTCTACAAGGAGTACCGTGTAGGCGTTATCGAGAAGCTGCACAGAGCTGCCGCAGCACGCAGAAAAGAAAAAGCAGAGCTTGAAGCGGCTATCCGCGAGAGTGAAGCAAGCATTGAAGCTTCCGAGGTCAAGGAAGCTGAGCCTGAAACAGAGGATAATTCCTCAAAGGCAGCAAATATCATAGTTACGGTAATTACCGCAATAGCACTTGCCTTCGTTATATACGTAATGGTATGCTCGGCTAACGGAAAAGCCGTGAACGTATTCGGTAAAAGTATACTGAAAGTCGTTACGGGAAGTATGGAGCCTTCAATCCATGTGGGTGACTATATAATAGTTGAAAAGACGGATACTGATGCACTTTCCGAGGGCGATATAATCACTTTCTATTCCGATCAGAGCGACATAAAGGATAAGCTTGTAACTCACAGGATAATCGGCAAAAACGATGACGGTACATATATCACAAAGGGTGATGCAAATCCTATAGAGGACAGCGTACCTGCAAGACAGGAACGTATAATAGGTAAGTATACCCGTAAGTCAAGATTTTTCATATGGGTGAATTCTTTTGTTGATCTGAAGAAGCTTTTGCTTATTCTTGTCGTGATACCTATGACATGGATAGCACTTTATGAAGTGCGTACACTTATGAAAATGGGTATGGAAGCTGCCGAAAGCGACAAAAAGGAAGCTGAGAATAAGCGCGAAGCTGCTGTAAGAGAGGCTATCGAAAGAGAAAAACGCCGTCTTGAAGAGATAGGGTATGATCCCGAAAACGAGGTGAAGCTGAGTGAATCAAGAGAAATTGATGAAGAGGAGAATGATTAGAGCGATCATACTTTTCATAATCACCTTTATAGCTCTCCTCGTCTTTATAGCTTTGTATATTGACGAGACAAAGCGTGTTCAGGAGACTTACCGCAAGCAGTACAAGGTAAATCTGACAAAAGTCATCGAGGATATCGACTCGTATAAAAATGGCGAGGGCGATCACGACCTGAGGTATATGCGTATCGTCAGTGATATGAGCGGTGCAAATTCCTTTGCATTTCTCATAGATAAATTCAATGACAAGCAGATAATAATCAATGAGCTTACGACCTGTACCATGAAGTATCCCGTGCAGATGAAAGAGAAGCTTGACGATATGAGGCAGGCTCTCAGCGATATCCTTGACGATGTGGATAAGGGATATGAGGAAGCAGCGGCGGTAGTAAGCTCGGTAGATAAAAAAGGCTATTGATGCAGGGGAGGTTTCAGCATGGGCGAAAAGAGAAAGCTTAAAAAGGAGATAAAGCTCTGCATGAGTACGATCAAGGAGATCGAAAGAAAGCGTTCGCGTTCTCAGTCGGCACTTGTACAGGCGATCCTGCTTCAGGAGCAGCCTGACGAAACAGATGTAGAGTGGTTCAATAAGTATACGGGAGAGATAACAGCCTGCCGTAATCATATGATAGAGCTTCAGAAGAAGCTGAAGTCACTTGGCTGATAAAAAATGAAACGCCTCCGATTTTTTCGGAGGCGTTTTTGTGTCAGTAACCATATTCGTTTTCCTTTTTGGAATAGAGCAGGAAGAAAAAGATCATCAGCAGTTCACCGAACATACTTATGAGGAAGATAAGGTCCGAATTTCCTGTAGCAGGACCAAGTGCGGCAAAAACGAACATCAGCGCACCTGCAAGGAAAAATGTGGGAGTTTTTTCTTTTATCCATACATAGATACCTGCTGCGATAACGGGAAGAACAGTTCCGAATGAGAGCAGACGGTTTATCTTGTCAGCCCATACAGGAGTTGAATCTCCTGCCACATATCTGACTATGCCTGCAAAATCACGCAGTTCAAGTACACGGGCAAAACCTGAAGCACAGCCGAGTATACATACAGCAGCGGTAATTATCCATACTATCGTCATTTTTATGTCTACCCATTTCATTGCATAGCCGCATATTGCAATATTCAATGGTACGAGCAGACCATGACTTACGAAACGTATGCGGCTCAGTATACGCAGCAGATCATTAGGCATGAACGAACCGAGAGCCATTACAAGTGCATCGAATAGCAGTCCGACTCCCACCACAGCCATTAACAGCGCAATGGTCTGACGCTTTTTGATATATCTGACAAACAAAAGTGCGGTAACAATGGCTTCAAGAACAGTTATTACAGCTATAATAACAGGACAGTGATCGGTAAGAAATTCTCTCATGTTATCCTCCTTTTCAGTGACAAGTCTTTCCGTTAAAAAAATAGTGAATAAAGAATAATGCAGGGAAAAGCTTGTATTATTCATTATTCACTATTAATTGCTAAAGCTTGTTTTATGTTATAATTCATTTCTATAACTGCTCCGTAAGCGATGTACAATTAAGAAGTTTGATAAAAGTGAGCGAGCTTGCGAGCGACAACGTGGTTAGGGTGCAGCGTCACGCTGCCGACAACGTGGCAGCGGTCAAGCTGGCTCAGCTTGTGGTGGAGGCGAGGGGAATTGAACCCCTGTCCGAAAGCCCATTCATGCAACTTTCTACGAGCGTATTTTACCTATTATGATTCCCTGAGTCTGCCGCCGATAAACGGGCTGTAGTCACAGGTAGTCCGTATACAACTGACGGACACGGACACTTCCGACAGTCGTTCACCGCTCATCGATGCCCAAGCGAGAGCCGCGGTACTCCCTCGGTGGACAGAAGCTGACTTAAGCAGCTACCAGTTCGCTATTTCTAGAAACTGTAATGTTATTTCTTGCGTTTATATTTAAACGTGGCGCAGGTTATGGAGATCACGCCATTCTCCGCTCGCTTATCACACTTCAAGACCCCCGTCGAAACCTTTACGCCCCCATATGAATGAGGGTACAGGTTGGGGAGCTTTAGTGCTCCTAATAATATTATACACTGTTTTCAGCGTTTTGTCAACAGCAAACAGTGTCGTTATTTGTTACAGCAGGGTTATTTCCTGTTTGTCTGCATCAACATGAGCTACAGCACCGTATGGCAGTACAACTCTCGGAGCCGAGTGACCGAAGTTAACATTATAAAGTATGGGGAGATCTGAATTATCCACGGCTTCGCGCCATACAGACTTATACTCCTCATAATACTTTTCGTTCATTGGCTTGCCGATGATGATGCCGTTTATATTACCGAAAACACCCTCGTTTTTCAGAGCAGTGAGGTATTCTCTCAGCATTTCGGGAGCAGGCATTACTTCGCTTGTTTCGGCAAAGAGTATCTTTCCGCGCCATTCCTCGGCAGTTGGGAAGATATTGTATTTTCTTGTTATCATGCTCTGGTTTATGAAATCTTCTCTGAACTGCGGACATTTCTTGAATTCATCTGAGAGCATATCGCCGTATCGTACTTCATTACCTGTCATGAGCATCTCGCCCATACTGTCGATGCAGCCACCGAGAAGCTCGCCCTCGAATACGGGACTGCCCTGTAAAAGCTCATAGCCGTGCTCTTCCTTGTGAGATACGGGAGCAGTACCAACGGCAGCAGATGAGAAGTCAGTCCTCTCCTCATACCACATATCCGAGGGAGTTATCTTCCGGCCGTGATATGATGTAAAGTAGCTCTCAAACTGAGCCTTTGAGTATGGGAGCATATCTCCCGAAAGCTCTGCTAAGTCGCACATGAAAGCCTGTCCGTAGAAGGTCTGCAAGCCCAGTCTGTGTAACATCAGGTGGTTATTGGTAGTATCTGAAAATCCCAGAAAGAACTTAGGGTGCTGCCGAACAGCGTTTATGAACTCCTCATCTTCCATGAGATAAGGGAAAGTACGGAAAGTCTCGATACCGCCGATAGCGCATATGATACCCTTTACCGAGTCATCGAGGAATGCTGCTTTAAGGTCTGCGGCACGGGCTTCGGGGTGAGACATAATGAAGTCCGTACCCATAAGAGCGTGCTGCGTGAAAACAGGTTCGAGACCGAATTCGCGGAGCATTTTTATACCCAGTTCCTTTTCGTGAGCGCAGTACGGCTCACCGAGTATACCGCTCGAAAGACTTATAACAGCGACTTTATCGCCTTTTTTCAGTGGAGCAGGATATATCATGGCGAAGTCCTTTCCGTTGTATATCTGTGTGGCTGTGCTTTGTTGCAGGGGTCAGTCAATGTCGATAAGCCACTGAACAAAAGCCTTTTTGTTATTGGGATCATAGCCTGCTTTCTCATAGAAGTCAAGTGTCGACTTTTCTTTTGAGCCTGTCATCAGCATCAATCTTGTACAGTTCTCACGTAAAGCGATATCCTTAGCAAAGTCAAGACAGGCTGTAGCAAGTCCTTTGCCGCGAAAGTCAGGGTGTGTGACAACATTCTCCACCAAAGCATAAGGACGCTGACCGCGTGTAAGGTTAGGTATTATCACGCACACGCAGGTCGAGACTATCATGCTGTCCTCATCTGCGACTATTATGTGGTGGTTTTTGTCGCTTAGAATTGTTTCCCATACTCCCAGCACACGGCTGTCAAGCTCGGGAAAGGGATTGTCGTGCAGATGCTTATACAGTTTGAGCAGACCACTGAGGTCGTCACTGTTTATTTCTCTTATCATAGCGGTTCTCTTAATGATTTTTCATCTTCATATTGCGGTCAATCTCACGGTTTGCATCGCGTTTAGCGATGTCGGCGCGTTTGTCGTAGAGCTTTTTACCCTTGCAGAGTCCCACCTGCATTTTCACTCTTGAGTCCTTGAAATAAAGGCTCAGAGGGATAAGTGACAGACCTTCCTGTTTGAGAGTACCGTAGAGTTTATTTATCTCGCGCTTGTGCATGAGGAGCTTTCTCACTCTCATGGGATCGCGGTTAAAGATGTTGCCTTTCTCATATGGAGATATGTGCATACCGCGGACGAAAAGCTCGCCCTTGTCGATAGAGCACCACGAGTCTTTAAGATTAACGCCGCCCTGACGGATAGACTTTACCTCAGTACCCACAAGCTCAATGCCTGCTTCATAGGATTCGAGGACGAAATAATCGTGACGGGCTTTGCGGTTTTCAGCAATGGTTTTAGTGCCTTTTGAGCGCATTTTATCATCTCCTGTTCATGTTAAAATTATACACTATGCCGCCGGAATTGTCAACAGTCTGCCGCGGCACAAAATAAAGAAATATATTGCATTTCCGTGAAAAACATGGTATAATATCTGTACAGACCAAGGGGCGGTCTGAATGATATAGTAAACGAAAGGGGTAGTACTATGAGAAGAGGTTATGGAAGAGGCTACGGATTGTTCGACCTTCTGTTTGACGGCATCAATGCAGCAGGAAGATACATCGCTGACGAAAGGCGTGAAGCCCGCGGCGAAGCACAGCGTAATACCGAATATGTCGGTGATATAAGCGGCAGCAGGGGGCTTGATTTCGCAGAGCTGCTTCGTGCGGACATGGAACGTGAAAAGGAAATGCGTGAAAGCACCGAAAGACAGCAGCGAGAGAAGTACAATTTCAGCGACAGGAGTGCTGCTATGGACGATCTTTTCGCAGGCAGCGGTACAAATAATAACGGCAGCGGCGGCAACAATAACGGCGGCTTCGGCGGCGGACAATACTGATAATACATACGAGCAGACGATTTGTCTGCTCTTTTTTTATATCTCAGAACATTGTGTGCATACAAATATGTTAAAATTATGAGGATTTTGATAAAATTCAAACATAAATCGTGATATATTAATATAAAAGACGCATTTTGTCCACCAAATCTTTATTATTTAGGTTGCTTATATTATGACAAAGTGATAAAATTATGGTGGATAAAAGGTACGAAAATAGTCAAATGTTATATATAGGCAATATAACAGAATGATTAGTATTGGAATCGTACATTGAAACGTTTTACAGGGGAATTAAATAAGGAGGAATAACACATGAGAAGTATTAATCCTAAAAAGGCTGCATTGTCTGTTTTGCTTGCGGCTTCTATTGCTGTGCCCTCAGTTACATCATCTTTAAGTATGGTGTCTACTGCGGCTTCTACAGTATCCAATCCTATCATCTGGTCGGATGTTCCCGATGATGATATCATCAGAGTTGGCGATACATATTACATGGTAAGTACCACCATGTTCTTCAGCCCTGTCGCTCCTATAATGAAGTCCACTGACCTCGTTAACTGGGAGATATGTAATTATGTATGTACAACCTACGCCAACGGTGATGTTCAGAACCTTACAAACGGCAAGAACGACTACTCTCACGGACAGTGGGCTACAAGCCTTCGCTACAATGAAAAAAGCGGCAAGTATTACGCTTTCTTCGGAAGCTATGGTTCTAACAAGTCCTACATATGCTCTACCGATGATATCGAGCACGGTGAGTGGTCAAGAGTAGAGCTTAACGGTATGTACCACGATGCTTCTATCCTTTTTGATGAGGACGGAAGAAACTATCTCGTATACGGCGCAGGCGGAACCTGTAATATCAAGGAGTTCAACTCCGATATGACAGGCTGGAAGTCGGGCGGACTGGAAAAGCAGCTCTTCAAGACCAACTTTAATAACCTTGCAGGTGAGGGCTGGCATATCCATAAGATAAACGGCTACTATTATATACTCGGTATCGCTTGGCCGTCAGGTCACGGCAGACTTGAATTCTGCTACCGTTCAAAGAGCCTCACAGGCAACTGGGAGAGCAAGACTCTTCTCGATTCGTCACTCGGCTCATACGGCGCAGGCGTAGCACAGGGCGGTATCGTTGATACTCCCGACGGAAAGTGGTACGGACTTCTTTTCCAGGATCATGGTTCAGTAGGACGTATACCTGTACTTGTTCCCGTAACATGGCAGAACGACTGGCCAATGATGGGCGTAAACGGAAAAGCTCCTCTGACACTTGACCTCGGTGCAGGCAAGGGAACAGACCTTGCAGGCGATGACAGCTTCGACTACTCCTCAAACGATCTCGCTCTCGAATGGCAGTGGAACCACAATCCTGATAACAGTGCATGGTCAGTTACAGAGCGTGAGGGCTGGCTCCGTCTTAAAAACAAGACACTTGCTTCACATCTGCTCAATGCAAGAAATACCCTTACTATGCGTACAGAGGGTCCTGCCTGCAGCAGCTACATAAAGCTTGACGCATCAAATATGAAGGCAGGCGACTACGCAGGTCTTTCAGCATTCCAGCTCAAATACGGCTGTATCGGTGTCTATGTAACAGACAGCGGTCAGAAGAAGGTGTATATGTCTGTAAACAGCGGCAATGAAGTTGGAAACAGCTCCAATAAGATAGTTGCCGAGCAGAATATGAGCGGAGACGAAGTATACCTCAAGGTTGATTTCAAGTTTGCAAACGTGAATTCGGACGGAAGTTCGTCCAACAATATAGACAAGGCTAATTTCTACTATTCATACGACGGTCAGAACTGGACTAAGCTCGGTCAGGAACTGTCTATGAGCTACGACCTCAAGCTCTTCACAGGTTACCGCAGCGGTATCTACAGCTATCCTACAAAGTCAACAGGCGGCTATGCGGATATCGACTTCTTCGAGTATGACCGTCAGACATGGAACGGCTGCAACGGCAGCAAGGTGCTCAGCGGCTCACCTGTTGTTATCGAGCCTGATGAGAACGGTTATTACTTCCACAATACATTCGATGCAGGTGCTGATTCATGGACAGGCAGAGGCTCTGCAAAGGTGGCAGCTGACACAACAGAGTATTATGCAGGCTCAGGCTCTATTGCCTGCACAGGCAGAGAAGCAAGCTGGAACGGTGCTGTACGTACACTTTCCTCATCTGTATTCAAGGCAGGTCAGGAGTACAGCTTCAGTACTATCGTTAAGTATACGGAAGGACCTGCTTCACAGAAATTCTACCTAACTCTCCAGTACAATGACGGTACTGAGGTACAGTATGACAAGATAGCTATAGTTGATGCCGTACCAAAGGGCGAGTGGGTACAGCTTTCAAATACAAATTACAAGATACCTGAGGGAGCTTCAGACCTTCAGATGTATGTTGAGACAGACGCAGACGAGTACAGCTTCTATGTCGATGAGGCTATCGGTGCAGTTGCAGGTACTGTAATAGACGGTCCTAAGGCAGCTGTAGTTACAACTACCACAGCACCTCCTGTTGTTACAACTACAACAGCTCCCGTACCTGTACAGGACCTCAAGGATATACTTAATGCAAAGGTATCAAAGTGGGGCGACGCAAACGGTGACGGCGATGTGGATATGGGCGATGTTGTACTTATCATGCAGACACTTGCAAATCCTAACAAGTACGCTCTTACAGAGCCGGGCATATACAATGCAGACGTAAGTGAAGCAGGCGGCGGTATTACCGCAAACGATGCCCTTTCTATACAGAAGTACCTCTTAGGTTCTATCAGCAAGCTCCCCGAGGGCTACGCTGAAAATATCAAGACAGTTTCCGCACCTGCAACTACTACCACAACAACTACCACCACTACTACGACAACAACTACTACTACAACTGCACCAAAGTCTACATTCAACTATAATGCTAATCTCCAGTACCGCGCTAATGACAAATATCTGAACCAGTGCTCACAGGCAGGAAAGATAGTCAAGGAAAACTATACAGGTATCAACGGAAACAAGTCAATGAATGTTTATCTCCCATACGGATATGACGCAAGCAAGAAGTACAACGTGTTCTATCTCATGCACGGCGGCGGAGAGAACGAGAATACCATATTCAGCAACGATGTCAAGATGCAGAATATCCTCGACAATATGATAATGAACGGCGAGCTTGAGCCTATGATCGTTGTAACTCCAACATTTAACGGCTGTCCTTCAAATGACGGCAATATGGGTGCAGGCACAGTATGGAACGAGATGCGCCAGAGCATAATCCCATACATTGAAGGTAAGTATTCAACATACGCTGAGAAGGATACTTCACTTGACAACCTCAAGGCTACAAGATATCACCGTGCATACGGCGGATTTTCAATGGGCGGCGGTTCCACATGGAATATGCTCATAAACAATCTGGATATCTGTGCATACTATATGCCTCTGTCAGGTCACTGCTGGGGCGGTGTACAGGGCGTTCAGAACGCTATCGACAAGTCAGGATTCAGTCAGAGAGAGTACTTTGTGCTCGCTGCTACAGGCGACAAGGACCTTGCATATAACAATATGCTTGGACTTATAAATCCTCTCAAACAGGACACAAAGCGTTTCACTTACACATCTGACTTCTCAAAGGGTAATTTCTACTTCCTCGTTGCAAACAGCAATGACGGTATCGAAAAGACTCACTGGTGGGGCTATGTAAGATGGTACATCTACGATGCACTTCCTTACTTCTTCCACGAGGGACAGTAATATATCACAATGTAAACGGTGGTTATCAGGATGATAACTCTATCTATGCACATCTTTAAAGCTTCGTTCGTGCAATATTTACAGTCTGATCCTGACCATTTGATACAACAATTTCCTCAAATGAGAAACACCGCGGCTTCAACCCTCGAAGCGGCGGCGTTTCGCTATATATTCAAATATCATCGACTATGTTGTTTATCCACACATTGCTGCGCACCATGAAATAGCCAATGAAAACCTTGACTATCTCGGAAAAGGTAACTACAGCAAATACGATGCGTATGTCAAGTGATGTGAAATAAGAAAGAACTGCGGCAAGCGGTATCATAAGCAGCCATGTGAAGCCGAAGTCGAAAAGGAAGGTGATGCCTGTTTTTCCGCCGCTTCTCAGAGTGAAGTAGCAGGCGTTGGTGTAGCCCCACATTGGCATTGTAAGTGCCTGTATTATAATCATGTATGCTGCAAGCGAACGCACGGAAGCTTCTGTGTTGTACAGCTTCGGGAAAAGCCCTGCAAGGGGCATCATACATACGGCTACAACAGCGGCTGCGGCAACTGCAAAGAAAAGCAGCTTGTTGTCAAGGTCACGGGCTTCTTTCAGCTTGTTTGCACCAAGCTTTGCTCCCACGAGTATAGCTATACAAGCTCCCATTTGCAGATATACAGAGCTGAAAAGATTAGTCATGGTGCTTGATATGTTCCTTGCGGCTACGACCTCGGTGCTGCGGACGGAATAGCACTGTGCAACTACAGACATTCCCAGTGACCAGAGAAACTCGTTTATGAACAGGGGAGTACCTCGTCTGATTATATCTGCGGTAAGTCTGCGCGGTATGCGGAAGCCGTGAAAAGCTCCCACGATGTATTTGTTGCGCTGAGGGTGAGTGTGCGCCCAGACTACCACTACAAGGGCTTCCACAGTCTTTGCGATGACAGTGGCGATAGCTGCACCCTTTACGCCAAGTGCAGGCATACCCAGTTTGCCGAAGATAAGACCGTAGTCCAGCAGCACGTTTACACCCACAGCGGACATAGCTCCTGCCATAGGGATACGTGTTTCTCCGCATTCGCGGACTATACTTGAATAAGCCTGACCAATGGCAAAGGGGATAAGGCTGAATACCATTATCCTCAGATAATCCATACCGTAGCTCAGTATCTCACGAGCCTGCTGAGGATCGCTTTCCTTGCTGATGAACAGCTTTATCAGGGGCGAGCCGAAAATCTCGAATACAGCTGCTGCGGCAATGATTATAGCCGTGCATATGAGAAGTCTGAAACGGAAGGTGTACTTTTGACCTTCATGGTCGCCTTTGCCGAAGAACTGCGCTCCGAATATGCTCGGACCTGCAACTGCACCGAATACGGTAACGTTGAAAACGAATATGAACTGGTTGACTATGGATACGCCGCTCATAGGCTCAGTACCCATACTGCCTACCATGATATTATCTATGAGACTTACGAAATTAGTGACGAGATTTTGCAGTATCATGGGAATAACCATGCTTAGAACTATCCTGTAGAACGCTCTGTCGCCAATGAATTTCTTTCTGAATTGCGAAAACATAAATACCTCCTGTTGAATAGCAAATATTATAACATAGGGAGGATAAAAAAGTCAAGGGGGGCGATATAGCTTTATTACCAAAAAAGAAATAAAAGTTGTATTATCATGCAGCTTATTGTATTATAATTAAGATGTTGGATAAAAATATAGCTATCATGCACAAAAGCAAGAGATGGAATGATAGTATAGAATGGGATATTAAAATTAAATAAGGAGGAATACTATGATCCTGAAACGAATGTCAGCAATCGCTGTCAGTCTGGCAGCAGTCATGTCAGCTGTTAATGTGGGCAGTTTATCGGTTACTTCAACAGCCGCAGGTACACAGGCAGTATTTTTCGTTGCACCTGACGGAAGTGACAGCGGTAACGGAACTATCGAAGCACCTTTTGCCACACTTGAAAAGGCAAGGGACGAGGTACGCAAGATCAATGGTGATATGACGGGAGATATCGTTGTGTATCTCCGCGGCGGTGATTACCGCCTTACACAGCCCGTTGAATTTGATACCCGTGACTCGGGTACAGGCGGATTTACCGTAAGATATGAGGCGTACGACAAGGAAGTCCCTGTCATCAACGGTGCTCAGCAGGTAACAGGCTGGACTAAGTACAACGACAAGCTCTGGTCTGCCCCTCTCGACAGAGATATTAAGCTGAGAAACCTCTATGTCAACGACAAACGTGCAAATATGGGTAGCGTACAGGTGCAGGCAAAGGGCGGCTACGGAGACTACTACGTTACCGCAGGTCAGGGCGACTGGGCGTGGGACTCCGGCAAGAAGAGTGACGGTATTGTTTACGATGCAGGCTCTATGCCGCGCATCACCTCAAACTTTGATGACCTTGAGGTAGTGAACGGCACTACATGGAACGAGAATATCGTCTGCTCACGTGATATCAAGTACGACGGCGGAAGCATGAGACTTCTCATGCAGCAGCCTTACGGTGCTATAGCTCAGACTCCGGGTTGGGGAGCAGGCTTCTCCACAGGCGGAACTCATACCATATACAATGCCTTTTCGTTCGTTGACAGCGAGGGCGAGTTCTTCTTTGACAAGACTCAAAAAGTGCTGTACTATTATCCTCGCAGCGGTGAGAATATGACAAGTGCGGACGTTGAAGCTCCTGTTGCTGACGGACTTATCAAGATAGCAGGAAAGTCCACAAGCGACCGTGTACAGAATATAAGCTTCAGCGGCATAACCTTTGCAAATACGGACTATCAGCTCACTGAGGTTGCAGGCTCTCACGGTAAGACCACCTGTCAGGCAGCTCAGAGCTATACCGCTTTTGCAGACTCCAACTGGCATTCCAAGAAGTACGAAATGGTAGATACTCTCCCTGCTGCTATACATATTACCAACAGCGACAACATAAAGCTCACAGGCAATGTTGTAAAGCATACAGGTGCGGACGGTATCTCAATGACCAATGATGTTATCAATTCCGAGGTAAGCGGAAATTTCATTACCGATATCACTTCCAGCGGTATAACAGTAGGTCACCCGCAGCATATCTACATAGGTGATGCTGCATGGAACAATCACGAGAAGTTCCCGAAGGAAGTCGAGGGAATATGCAAGAACGACCTTATAACTCAGAATTTACTCTATGATATAAGCGTAGTACACGGCTTCGGCGGCTGTGCAGCTATTACAGCTTACTTCGTTGAGTCTGTAAATATACTCAGCAATACTATCGAGAAAACTGCATATAACGGCATACATCTTGGCTGGGGCTGGTGCAACTTCAAGGACAGCACTACCTGCCACGATAATAAGATATGCTATAACAGAGTTATAAATTCGCTGAACCGACTCCATGACAGCGGCGGTATCTATACTATCGGTCAGATGCCCGGTACTGTTATCAACGAGAACTACATACAGGGCATACCCGCAGGCGGTCCCGGAGCTCCTACCTACGGACTGCACAATGATGAGGGTACTGCATACATTGAGGAGAACGATAATGTTCTTGAAATAAGTCCTAACGTAACTTATACTATAAACTGTGAGGATTACGGTCAGAAGCACGACCTGAAAATAAAGCGTACTTATGCAACAGTGAACAAAATGGGTAAGAATCCTCCATACAGTGACATTGATACTCCTATCGTAGTATCCGATAATGTATGGCCTTTTGCTCAGTATAAGGTGTGTGTAAATTCTGGTATATCCGATGAATACCGCAGTCTTATGCCAACATGGCTGAAATCCGCTGCTGATTATGCGTTCCCTGCAAGCTGTGAAACTACAGGCGGCAGCAAGCTCCCTGTAAGAAAGGTTGACGGCAATATATGGATAGCTCCCGACGGCACGACAAGCTTCAAGGCAGGAGCTGACATGACGAGGGCAGGCGGCAGCACAGGCAGCATAAGAACTCCTTCCGATGAAGGCGAGTACCGTATTTATGTACTTGACAGAGAAGGAAAGATTCTAAGCAAATCAAGCCATATTCTCCGTATAAAGGGAATGGGCGGTAATGACAGCAATGTTATCGAAGCTGAGAATTATAATTACAAGTCAGGCATAGATATCGAGAACTGCTCAGAGGGCGGAAGTGACGTAGGCTATATCGAGAATGGCGACTACATAGGTTTCAAGGATATAGACCTTACAGGTGCGGATAAAATCGACTTCCGTGTAGCTTCAAACGGCTCTGACGCTGTTCTGGAAGTACGTCTGGACTCTCCCGACGGAAAGCTCATAGGCAGTACCGAGATCACGAATACAGGCGGCTGGCAGGAATGGGTGACAAAGACCTGTAACATCGAAGCCACAAGCGGCAAGCATGACGTATATCTGGTATTCACAGGCGGAGAGAGCTACCTTTTCAATATCAACTGGTGGAAGCCAAATACTCCTGCTGAGGAATATATACTCGGTGATCTCAATGGTGACGGTATGGTAGATGTATTCGATCTTTGCAGTATGCGTAATGCAGCTGTGGACGGCGATGCAGAAAGATTTGAAGCAGCAGATATCAACGGCGATGGTGCAATTGACGAAAACGACCTTGTTCTGCTGAAAAAGTTCTTATCAGGCGAAATAAAGGCGTTTGTCTGATAATGGTATTAAAAGCGGGGGCTAATAACCGCGGTACTTATATAAAAGTTTATATTAATTTATCGGGGGAACCCTTTCTGAGGAAAGGTTTTCCCCCGAACCCCTTTCCAAAGACTTTTATCTGATTTTTTTCCGGATAGAGCGCGACCTGTATTCTTGCAGGTCTTTTTTGTTTGTTCGCGCCCTATCCGGAAAAAAATAAAAACAGAAGTTTTCGGGAGAGAGTTTGAGAGTGACTCCCCGCAGTGCGGGGAGATGTCACGGAGTGACAAAGGGGCGCGCCTCCGTCAGAGGGCTCCCTTTTTCAAAAGGGGTTCTCTCAATAATCAGCATAAAAGCTTCTATACGAGCACTGCAGTTATTCATCCCTGCTTTTTTATATTTGACGTATGCTTCAAAAAGTGGTATAATCTTTTTTGCAGTTAATGCGAAAGGAAGATAATATGAAAAAGGATATAAGTATTCGTGAGCTTACGGCTGACGATAAAGCCGAAGTTATGGCAATGATGAGGGAGTTTTACGACTCTCCTGCGGTCATACACAAGTCATCGGACAGCATACTCGAAAAGGACTTTGACGACTGTATCAGCGATATGCCTTTCCTGCGCGGATTTATGCTCGAATTTAACGGTGAGGCAGCAGGCTATGCCATGACGGCATTGGGCTACACCACTGAGTACGGCGGCATCTGCGTATGGCTCGAGGATCTGTACATAAAGCCCGAGTACCGCAGATTTGGTATAGGCAGCGCGCTTTTGAAGTTTATTGAAAAAGAATTCCCACAGGCTGTACGCTTCAAGCTTGAGATAGAAGAGGAAAACGAAGCGGCTTTTTCATGCTATTTCAGCAGGGGCTACAGGCTCTCGCACTACGGTCTTATGACCAAGGAGACGGTATGACAAGAGCAAATAAATTTATAAAGGCACAGCCTGTACTTGTTATATCACTTCTTCTCGCTATAGCAACTATGTTCATTATCCCGCCCGACAAGGAGTACATCGGCTACTGCAACAGGACAGTACTCATCGAGCTTTTCGCACTTATGGCGGCTGTAGCAGGACTTCGCAGCATAGGTATATTCGATAAGCTGACCCGTGTCATACTCAGCAAAACGGGAACAGTCCGCAGACTTGGGGCAGTTCTTACGCTGATTTGTTTTTTCAGTGCAATGCTTGTTACAAATGATGTTGCACTCATAACCTTTGTACCGCTGACGCTGCTTATCTACAGCAGTATCAACGACAGCAAAAGCCTCATACTTACGGTAGTTCTTGAAACAGCGGCGGCGAACTTAGGAAGTATGATGACTCCCGTAGGAAATCCACAGAACCTGTTTCTGTATGATAAGTACGGACTTACAGCAATGACCTTTCTGAAAACTATGCTGCCTGTCGGAGCTGTCGGACTTGCAGCTGTAATGGGACTTACGCTGCTTCTGCCGAAGGATAAATGCAAAGCTCCCGAAAGCAAAGATACTGATATACCAATGTTCAAAGCGGCGGTATATACGGGACTTTTCCTTGTGTGCATAGCAGCGGTGTTCAGACTTATCCCTGACTGGGTGTGCCTTATAGCTGCACTTGCTGCGGCATTGGTATGCGATATCAGGCTGCTGGGCAAGGTGGACTACGCACTGCTTGCAACATTTGTGGGCTTCTTTGTGTTTGTGGGAAATATCGCAAGAATAGAAGCTGTAAGCGATTTCTTCTCGCGTATACTTTCAGGTAGGGAGCTTATATCTGGTGCGCTTCTTTCACAGGTCATAAGCAATGTACCTGCGGCGGTAATGCTTGCGGAGTTCACAGATAACGGTACACAGCTTCTTCTTGGAGTTGATATAGGCGGCTTCGGAACGCTTATCGCATCACTGGCAAGCCTTATCTCGTTCCAGCTCTACCGCAAGGACGAAAAGGCTCAGACAGGAAGGTATTTTGCGGTATTCTCAGTTATAAACTTTGCGCTGCTGGCACTTCTTTTAGGAGTTCAGTATTTAATAAGCTAAGATATAGGGCGGATATTATCCGTCCTTTTTTATATGCTTGTGTCTGTGTAAGTGCCTTTTTATAATAGGGCTGAAAAAGAGTAAAAATCAATGGGAAACCGTTGATTATCAGAAAAAAATTTTTGTGATTCTGCTATATGCACAAAAATAGTCGGCAGAATTTGTACGGAAATTCTAACGGATGCTGAGAGTTTAAAAAATAAGAAACAGAGAGCGTTTGTCTTTTTATATAATATAATGATATCATGCTATTTTTATATGTCATTATTTTGCATATAAGCACATTTGTGGGGTAAAATCGCAGAAAAAAGAGACAATAAATCATTGCCAAATCGTGAATAAAATAGTATAATATAATTGATACAGGACAATATGTCCAAAAAATACAAATCATTGGGGGAATAAACAATGAATTTTAAATTAAAGAAAATTGCAGCCGCTGCTGCCTCTCTGGCAGTGGCTGTAAGCTCGAACCTCAGCATCAGCACACCTCTCAAAGCTGATGCAGCCTACGGTAACGGCGGCAACGGTTCGGCTATCATGGAGTACCTTGACCGCGGTATCTACGCTATCAAGTCGGGCAACGGTATGTTCATAAGCTGGCGTTTCAACGCTAACGACAATGACAATGCGGAGTTCCAGCTCTTCCGCGACGACACTCTCATCTACACAAGCAAGGCAGGCGAAGCTACAAACTACTGGGACTCACAGGGCAATTCAAGCTCAAAGTACCGCGTTGACACCCTCGTTAACGGCAATGTGGTAAGCTCTGAGAACTGCCGCTTCACATCGGGTACTAACTACTTTGATATACCGCTGAAAAGTCCCGGAAGTATCTACTCGCCCAATGACTGCTGTGCGGGAGATGTTGACGGCGACGGACAGTATGAGATATTCGTAAAATGGGATCCAAATGACTCGCAGGACAACTCCAAGACAGGTAACACCAGCAAGGTATATATCGACTGTTATACCCTCACAGGTCAGCAGCTCTGGCGTATCGACCTTGGCAGAAATATCCGTGCAGGTCAGCACTATACTCAAATGGCTGTTGCGGACTTTGACTGTGACGGAAAGGCAGAGCTTGTTACAAAGACCTGCGACGGAACTATCGACGGCACAGGCAAGGTCATCGGAAACGGCAATGCAAACTACGTTGACAGTGCAGGTACTGTTCTTACAGGTCCTGAATATATGACACTCTTTGAGGGCGCGACAGGTGCGGCTCTCGATACTATCGACTTCCCTGTGCCGAGAGGTGACGCAACAAGCAATTCAGCCAAGAGCACATGGGGAGACAACTATGGAAACCGCTGCGAGCGTTACAACTGCGCTATCGCTTATCTTGACGGTGTTCATCCGTCTGTTGTTTACGGCAGAGGATACTATACAAGACTTACTATGTCGGCTGTTGATGTTGTAAACGGCAAACTTTCAAAGAAATGGGTATTCGATACAGGATTCAATTCGAGCACTCCGGGTTACGGAGACGGCAACCACAATGTAATGGTGGCAGATTTCGACAACGACGGCAGACAGGAAGTCTGCATGGGAGCTTGTGTTATTGATGACAACGGAAAGCTTCTCTGGACAACCAAGAAGGGGCACGGTGACGCTATGCACGTAGGCGACCTTGTTCCTAACCGCGAGGGAATAGAAGTGTTCCTCTGCCACGAAGGCGGCGGTTATGGTATTTCTCTCGTTGACGGAAAGAACGGCCAGATAATCTGGCATTACGACGGCGATAAGGATACAGGACGCTGCTGTGCAGATAATATCGTTGCAGGAAACAGCGGTGCAGAGTTCTGGGGCTCAAGACCTGCTAATGCAGTATATGATGTTTCCGGTAAGCAGATAGGCAACAAATGGCCGTCTACAAACTTCCTTATCTACTGGGACGGCGACTTAGAGCGTGAGCTCCTTGACGATATCACCATTACAGATGGTGCGGCAATAAACAACTATCCTGCAATATTTACAGCCACAGGCTGTGCTTCAAATAACGGTACTAAGGCAGTTCCTTGCCTTACAGCAGACCTCTTCGGAGACTGGCGCGAGGAACTGGTCCTCAGAACTGAGGATAACTCAAAGCTTCGCGTATGGTGTACAAATACAGAGTCAAAGTACCGCATAACAACTCTCATGCACGATATGCAGTACCGTATGCAGTGCGGCTGTCAGCAGTCATCATACAATCAGCCTCCGCACACAAGCTTTTATCTCGGCACAGAGGCTCAGCTCCCTGCAAGACCTAACGTAAAGCTGAACAATACTCCTCCTGAGCCTGTAAACGGCAGACTTGTAAATAATCTTCTTGTAAAGGATTATACAAACTCAAGAGACTGGAAACTTATGGAGTCAAACAGTACAGGCGGTCTTATCTACGGAGACAGAGACTTTACTTATACCTCACTTGCATCTGAGCTTCAGAACTGCGAGTATATTATGACAGCCTGCAATTCAAAGAATACAGACGCCGATCTCGCTGAGTTCACAACAGCTGACAAGTGCGAGGTATATGTTCTCGTTGATACCCGTGAGGAAGAAGCAAATCTTGTTCCCTCATGGCTCAGCGGCTACACAAGAACTGATCTTACAGCAGCTTCAAGCAACGGAGTTGATTTCGTGGCTTACAAAAAGGAGTTTGAAGCAGGTCAGAAGGTAGTTCTCGGTACTAACGGAATGACAGGAAATGTTATAAACTACACTGTTTTCGTAAAGGAGCCTGAGGTAGTTACCACAACAACTACTACGACAACAACTACCACTACTACAACTACAACAACAGAGACGACTACTTCAACAACTACGACAACGACTGTTACAACAACAGAGACTGTTACTACTACAACAAACGGTGATGTGACCGTGACTGTATGGGGCGATGCAAACTGCGACGGTGACGTTGATATGTCAGATATCGTTCTGATAATGCAGAGCCTTGCAAATCCTAACAAGTATGGTGAAGGCGGTTCAGAGGCATCAGCTATCACAGCTCAGGGTAAAGCTAATGCTGATGTTGATATCAGCAGCAAAGGCATTACATCAAACGATGCACTGAGAATACAGGAGTTCCTGCTCAATAAGATCTCAACACTCGATCCTTCGATAAAATAATAATAAATGAGCTGCATGATATTTCGTGCAGCTCATTTTTAATATGCCTATGTACTTGACAAATCGGGAGAAAACTGTTATTATAAAAGGTAATAGATAACAGGGGATATGCTCCTCATAATAGAGTGGAGCAGTTTGCGGAGCGGCGATCGTCTGATTGCAGAAATGTTATGTCTGCACTGTGATCTATGGTTATGTTTTTATACGATCGTAATAAGTCATGGTTTTCGTTATAAAAGGAGTTTGCAGTATGGAAATAATCAATGATAAGATCGACAGCGGAAAAGCATTTGACTTTGGACGGACATCAAAAGGATATGCAAAATATCGTGACATTTACCCAAAGGAATTCTATAAAAAGCTTGTGGACTGCGGCGTTGGTGTAAGCGGTCAGAAATGTCTTGATCTTGGTACTGGAACAGGTGTTATACCGCGTAATATGTACCGGTACGGAGCAGAATGGACAGGTACGGATATATCCGAAAACCAGATAGCTCAGGCAAATCTTCTTGCAAGAGCAAATAAGATGAATATTGATTTTAAGGTGGCATCTGCGGAAAATCTGGATTTTCCCGATGAAAGCTTTGATATCATTACAGCCTGTCAGTGCTTCTGGTATTTCGACACAAAGGAGCTTGCACCTAAGCTTGCGAAAATGCTTAAAAAGGACGGCAGACTTGTTGTTATGCAAATGGCATGGCTGCCTGAGGAGGACAGGATAGCTGGACTCAGCGAAAAGCTGGTCCTGGAGTATAATCCCGAGTGGTCAGGCGGCGGCTGGACTCGTCAGCCTGTTAATATCTCAGATGATGTTTTGAATTCATTTGACGTAGTGTACAGAGTAGGGTATGACCTTAATGTGCATTTTACAAGAGAGAGCTGGAACGGAAGAATGAAGACTTGCCGCGGTATCGGAGCCTCACTTCCCGAGGCTGAGATAGCAGCGTGGGAGCGCGAGCACAGGGCACTTCTTGCACTTACAGCTCCTGAGGAGTTCGATGTGCTCCATTATGCTGCAATTGCGATACTGAAAAAGAAATAAGCCGAGGGGAAAGGCGATCACTTAGTCCTAATATATGATATAAGGACCAAGGAGAAAAATATGAAAAGATTATTTGCAGGCTTAATGTCTGTAATGGTTATTGGTACGGCTTTGGCAGGCTGCGGCGAAAAGAAAAATAATGACAAAGTATCTGCTGATGCCGAAGATACGGAAGAAAGCGTTACTGTCCTGACTTCGGAAGAAATAGCAGAATATGTTGAAAAAGGTGCAGAGATAAACGGCTTTGAGAAGTATGAAGATGCTGCCGATCAATTTATAAAGGCGGTAAATGAACGCGATATCTCACTGATTAAAGATGTTTTCTTCATAAGAGATGAAGAACAGTACATCATGCCCATAGATCAGGGAATGTTTGGCTTGTTATACAAGCAGGCGGTTGCTCTTATGAGTGAACCCGATTATGAAGTGGACTATGCAAAAGTGACAGGCGCTTATACTGCCGAAGAGCTTCAGACTGCCGATGATATAGCGAATATGTACTATGTTTACAGCAGTATAAATAAAGAGGTCACAGGCGGAGATAAAGAGCTCTCAGATGATGAGAGGGCGATAGTATCGCAGAAGATACAGGCATTTGATTTCGATTTTGCGAATATCGAGCGACCTGTCAGCGTTACAGAGGGAAAGTATTATGAGGTCGGACTTAAAAAGGGCGACGATCTTATTACCATGCTGTTTTCACTTTATAAGGTGAACGATGAAAAGTGGCTGATACAGACCGCTGAATGTAACAGAAAAATTGCTGAATAAATGAAAAAGCGATCCGAGTAACCGTTATACTGATATAGAAGCTTTTATGCTGATTATTGAGAGAACCCCTTTTGAAAAAGGGAGCCCTCTGACGGAGGCGTGCCCCTTTGTCACTCCGTGACATCTCCCCGCACTGCGGGGAGTCACTCTCAAACTCTCTCCCGAAAACTTCTGTTTTTATTTTTTCCCAGATAGGGCGCGATCTGTACACTTGCAGATCTTTTTTATTTTTTTTACGCGCCCTATCTGGGAAAAAATCAGATAAAAGTCTTTGGAAAGGGGTTCGGGGGATAACCTTTCCTCAGAAAAGTTTCCCCCGATAATTAACTATAAACTTCTATATTAGTACCACGGTTAGTCAGACCGCTTTACTTTTAGTCAATGAAGAAAATTCTGTCAGGAAGACGTTCCGGAATGGGCTCGGGTGGAACATCAGGTATTCCCAGTGCCAGATGACCGATGCCGATATAATCACCTTTGAGACCTACTTTATCAAGTATCTCCTTGCCGAGTTCACTTTCCATTTCCTCTTTTGCACGGTGTATCCAGCAGCTTCCCAGACCAAGCTCCTGAGCCTTCAGCATCATATTTCCGATACTGAGACTTCCGTCATAGACAGCAGTAGGAATATCCTTTGGTGCAATTACAAGAATGATAATAGGTGCGCCGTAGAACGGGTCAAAGTCACCTTCCCAGCCGCCTATCTTTCTGTTTTCCTCAGCAATAGTATCACGAAGCTCTTTATTTGTGATAGAAATTAATACAGGAGCCTGTTTACCTCTGCCCGAAGCAGCGTAAATACCTGCTTCCAATACCTCGTCAATAAGATTTTTTGACGGGAGCAATGATGAAAATTTGCGAACGCTTCTGCGTTCTTTGATTATTTTTGTAAGCTTGCTCATTATACGCTCCTCCTAAGCTTTTCAAGATACATACATTATAACATATAGTTTAGAAAAAATCAACATTTTTCGTGAAATTTTTGGCATTATTTTATGATTATGATAATAATTGTATGAAAAAAAGCATATACCTGCTATGGAATCGTTTGCTGTGCAGTTTAAAGAATAAATGAAAGGAAGTTCGATAAAATGAATATATATAAGGCTAAGAATGAAGATCTTGTTATAGTCAAAGCGATAGCTCACAGTGCGATAAATGCAGTATATCCTCATTATTATCCTGTGGGAGCGGTTGAGTTCTTTCTTGCGCATCACAGTGATGAACATATTCTGAAAGATATTGAAAAAGGCATAGTATTTTTGCTGGAAGATGACAATGAAAATACTGTGGGAACTGTTACGGTGGCTGAAAACGAAATGACAAGGCTTTTCGTACTTCCCAAATATCATGGGAAAGGCTATGGCGGTATACTGATAAGATTTGCAGAGGAGATGATAGCTGAGAAATACGATATCGTAAGACTTGATGCTTCACTTCCTGCGAAGTCCATATATCTCAAAAAGGGATACAGCTTCGTAAGCTACCACAGCATAGATTGCAGCAACGGTGATAAGCTTTGTTACGATGAGATGATAAAGAGAGTATAAAAGCCGTTAGCCATTAGCCGTTAGCCTGTTATAGGGGCGGCGTTCACTACAATTTATATTAGCAATAAAACAATCAAGCCCCGAGACAAAGCCTCGGGGCTAAACTTATATAGGTACTGCTGTTGATATCAGCAGCTTTTATTATTCGCTATCAGTCAAGCTTTGTAAATCGCCTGGCATCTCCTGCTTTGCCAATGAACATTGACTTCGGACGTGCCCATACTTCGCCGTCCTTGAGCGACTTGTATATAACGAGCTCTTCCATAGTCTCGGTATGACGAGCTACAGCAAGGAGCTCATACTCATTGCCCTTGAAGTGGCGGTATTTTGCACCGATCTCGATCTCTGTATCTTTGTCTACAGGAGCTTCTTCATGCTTTGGCTCGTTATTAACGATATCATCTGCAACGATTATCATTGAAGAATACGGAGCCATACGCACATGAGCGTTGGAGTTTTCAACGCTTATAGGAGAAGCTGTAAAGACATCAACCAGTCCCGAAAGATGAGTCTGGAAATTGAGGTCGTACTCGCGGTCTGCGAGATTAAGAGCGATGTATACTGTCTGATCTCCCAGCACCTTTTTGAAGAGGAGCTGCTGATTTGTTATGACAATACGCTCGTAGCTTCCGTTTCTTACAGCAGGGTAAGCGCGGTAGATACGTCCAAGCTTGACGATGTGTTTGTAAAGCGAAACGTTGCCGTGCTCTGCCATATCATTCAGGTGGAGACACGGGCGGAGATTATCGTCGGAATTGTTTTCTTTTCTGCCTTCTATGCCGTATTCACTTCCGTAGTAAATAGACGGAATACCGGGCATTGTGTACATAAGAGTGTATACCAGCGGCAGATGAGCGTTATTGCTGAGAGTGCTTGCGAGACGGTTTACATCGTGATTATCGACGAAGTTGTAAAGGTCGATATTGCGGTAGATACCGCCGTTAGCACCTGACTGCCTGTTGATAGAATAGTCTATCTCAAAGTAGTTTTTATCATTATGTGATGACCAGAGTCCCTTGTAGCACTCATAGTTTGTAACAGAGTCCAGCATCTCAGGGTTAGCCCAGCGGTTGTAGTCGCCGTGGATTATTTCGCCCATGAGCCAGAAATCTGGTTTTTTGCTCTTGCAGAAGCTTCTTACCCTCTTGATGAACTCAAAGTCAAGGCAATCGGCTGCATCAAAACGGATACCGTCAATGCCGAAGGACTCTATCCAGTAATCAATAGCGTCGATTATGTGGTCGCATACGCCCGGATTGCGGAGATTGAGCTTTACAAGATTGTAATGACCGTTCCAGCCCTCATACCAGAACGGGTCGCCGCATGGGCTCGGACCGCCGAAATTAAGGTTCTGGAACCAGTCACAGTACTGTGAAGCCTGTCCTTTTTCCTGTATGTCAACGAACTGAGGGAACTTTCTGCCTACATGATTGAAAACGCCGTCAAGGATAACTCTTATGCCGTTTTCGTGAAGTCTGTCGCATATAAAGCGGAAGGAATTATTATCGCCAAGACGTTTGTCTATCTTCTTGTAATCAATAGTGTCATAGCCATGCTCAACGGACTCAAAAACAGGTCCGAAGTAAACTGCGTCAACGTTCATCTCCTTTAAATGGGGTATCCATTCCAGCACCTTGTCAAGACGATAGATAACATCTTCGCTGCCGTCGTTAAACTTAGGTGCGCCACAAAATCCGAGAGGATATATGTGGTAGATTATGGCGTTATCATACCAGTTCATAATCAAAACTCCTTACATTTATTAATTTGAGCCTTCCATGTAGTAGGATGCTTCCATATCGGCAACGTTCAGTGCCAGAGCGAGTGGGTACATTTCAAGTGCCCTGCCGATAGTACCTCTTTCTTCGGTACCTCCGTATGAAAAGCCCATGTGATATCGTATTGCAAAAGCCTCCTCACGGGTCAGGCGGTTTTCACCGTAAAAAAATCCCGAGAGTATGTATACCGATTTTTCACCATGACCGTATGGAAGAGTGTCATTTATAGCGTAAAACGGTACTTTTTCCCATTGACCTGTTTCGTCGTTCTTTTTGTTTCTCATTTCTACGGTATAGAAATTGACTTTGCAGACATCGTGGAGAAGTGCCACAAGAGCGATTGTCTCCTCAGAGTAGTCCATACCGTAAAGCTCTTTGGTGCGTGGGCGTGAAAGATAGTCCTTGAGGCAGTGGTAAACGTTGAGACTGTGTTCAACAAGACCACCCTCATGGGAACCGTGGAAACGTGTACTGCTGGGTGCAGTAAAGAAGTCACTTTTTTCAAGGTATTCCAGAAGCTTATCAGCCCCCTCACGGTGTATATTTTCTTTATATATCGAGATGAATTCTTCTTTTGGTGTCATATACGATACTCCTTACAATACTATATAAATATTATACCACAAATTGCAATTAAATTCAATAGGCATATATAATTTTTTTATTAATTATCACTATAATTGGTGCAACCGATTTATATCAGGTGAAAAAACAGCAGGAAAGACTTGAAATTTTCTTTGAAATATGGCATAATTAAAACATGATCAAGCATAGCTTGACCATGTTAAGCCATTAGCCGTTAGCTGTTAGCCATTAGAATTTGAAAAGGCAGGTATTATCCGCTTGTAAAGCGGCGAAGCCGCCTGCTAAAGGCTAATAGCTATTAAATACGGTGTCCGCTGCCGTAAAGCGGAAGTTAAGGAGGAAAAATATGTCTAACCAGCTTTGTATCGTTCTTGATTTCGGCGGTCAGTACAATCAGCTCATCGCTCGAAGAGTACGTGAGTGCGGTGTATACTGCGAGATAAAACGATTTGATACTCCTATAAGTGAGATAAAGGCTATGAAGCCTGCCGCTATCATCTTCACAGGCGGTCCCAACAGTGTTTACGATCCTGCATCTCCGCATATATCAAAGGAGATATTTGAGATAGGTGTGCCTATCCTCGGAATTTGCTACGGCTGCCAGTTAATGGCTTATACTCTCGGCGGCAAGGTTGAAAGCTGCGAAAAGAGCGAATACGGCAAGATCGAGATAGATCAGAATACAGACAGTCTTATATTTGAAAATGTTCCCGAAAAGAGCGTTGTATGGATGAGCCATACAGACTTCGTAAGTCAGCTCCCCGAGGGCTTCAGTGTTACGGCAAAGTCTGCCGACTGTCCGTGTGCAGCTTTTGAAGCTCCCGAGAGAAAGCTCTATGCTGTACAGTTCCACCCCGAGGTAACTCACAGTGAGTACGGAAAGCAGATACTCCATAACTTCCTCTACAATGTCTGTGGCTGCACAGGCGACTGGGTAATGGACGACTTTATCGAGAATACAGTCAAGAAGCTCCGCGATCAGATAGGTGATAAAAAGGTAATTCTCGGACTTTCGGGCGGTGTCGATTCATCAGTTGCAGCAGGTCTTCTCAGCCGTGCAGTGGGCAAGCAGCTCACCTGCGTTTTTGTAGATCAGGGACTCATGCGCAAGGACGAGGGAGACTTCGTTGAAGAGACTTTCACAAAGCTTTTTGATATGAATTTCGTCCGTGTAAACTGCAAGGATCAGTTCCTTGCTGCACTCAAAGGCGTTACAGACCCGGAGCAGAAGAGAAAGATAATCGGTACAGAGTTCTACAATGTGTTCTGGAATAAGATAAGAGAGCAGGGAACAGACGGCTTCTTTGCACAGGGTACTATCTATCCCGATCGTATCGAATCGGGCAGAGGAAATCAGGCAGGTCACGGCAGCACAGCCGTTATCAAGACTCATCATAACATGGTAAAAATGCCTGATGATATAAAGTTCGCAGGCACTATCGAGCCTCTTGCAGACCTTTTCAAGGACGAGGTAAGAGCAGTTGGTGAAAAGCTTGGAATCCCACATGATCTCGTATGGAGACAGCCGTTCCCTGGTCCCGGACTTGGAGTCCGTATAATCGGCGAGATAACCGAGGAAAAGATAAAGGTATTACAGGAAGCAGACGCTGTGTTCCGTGACGAGATACGCAAGAGCGGCATCGAGGAGCAGTTAAAGCAGTTCTTTGCAGTTCTTCCTGATGTGCGTACAGTAGGCGTTATGGGCGACCACCGTACATACGACCACCTTATCGCTATCCGTGCAGTAACTACCGATGACTTCATGACGGCTGACTGGGCAAGAATACCATATGATGTACTTGCTAAGGTTTCAAACCGTCTCTGCAACGAAGTCGAGCACGTTAACAGAGTAGTGTACGATATCACTTCAAAGCCACCTGGAACTGTGGAGTGGGAATAATCGTAGATTTGATTTTTAATATTAATAGGGGGAAATATGACGATTTTAGAAAGAACAATAGAAGCTTTAAAAAATCTCGGTGGACAAGCTGCATATTCTGACATATATCAAGAATATGCGAGATTGCTTGGAAAGAATATTGATCCTGGCGAAAAAGCTGCTATTAGAAAAGTTATTGAAGATCATTCTTCTGATTCAAGAAATTTTAAAGGCAAAAATGACATTTTTTATTCAGTTAAAGGAATAGGAAATGGTGTTTGGGGATTAAGAAAATGATTTTTAAAATAATTTGTTTTGAATGAGATAATTATATTTGATAATATAAAGAGCTGACCTTATCGGTCAGCTCTTTTGTTTTATTCGATGATCCAATCAATATAAATGGACTTGGATATGGTCTTGGTGGGGAGTTTCAGCATGGTTTCCATAGCGTTAAAGTCGTCAGCACGGCAGGCTTTTGCGATATTTCTGTATACTCCGTCAGAGGGTTGATCAAAGCGTATTTCTTCGATATCTTGTATCTTTTTACCGAGTGATGAAGCAATTATCTCAGCTTTCTCTCTTGAATTTTTTATAGCAGCATCAATTACCTGTTTTTCTTTTTCTGCTTCATCAGAAAGATAAAAACCTATGTCATATTCAACGTTTGTAAGTTCTCCGAGCAGGGAAGTGAGTTTGGAAAGAACTGCGAGATCAGCTTTAATATTGAGAGTTATTCTTTTTGAATAATTATACGAATTCTTACAGCTGTAATCTTCATTTACAGAGTCTGAAGCAAGCTGAAAACTGTCAGGTTCGATATTTATTTTTTCTTTCATAAGAGTAAGGAACTGCTCTGTTTTCTTTTTGCCTGACTGTATAGCTTCACCCGAAGATGCCGCATTTGCACGTATCATAATATTCACTTCAAAGGTATCCACAGGAAAGTGCATTTCAGTTGTTCCCGTAACACTTAGCTTGCTCATAAAAACTCTCCTTTATATAGGTTTATTGAGGTACTGTATATCCATATCCACATCGCCGTTTATGCCGGGGATATGACCATAAGCACTTGCCTGCCAGATAGCGTACTCGCCGTCGTAGTCGGTCTCGTCTACGAAATGAGCCAGCCACACAGGTGTTGAACTCTTTGTCCTTTCACTCCAGATATTATTCAAGAAGTTCTTGCTGCTGTAGAGCATAGGCTTGTAGCCGTTTTTAGTGACTTCATCAGCGAATGCGGCATAGATATCGTTTATGTCGTGTATGCTCATGCCGTACTTCTGGAAGTTTGTGAACTCCTCCCAGTCGAAAACAATAGGCATTTCAAGGCTATGACCGTCAAGCTGATCGATTATCCAGCGAACGTGTTCGCGGACTCCCTCCTCAGTGTTGTCGGTGGTGTAGAAATATACTCCCACATCGAGCCCTGCGGCTTTGGCGTTTTCCAGGTTCTGGCGGAAATAATCGTCAAGGGTTACTTGACTGTAGTAATAGCCCACACGGATAATAACAAAGCTGCACCCTGCATCGCGGACTGCGTTGAAGTCAACATCGCTCTGCCATACTGAAACGTCTATGCCGAAGCGTACGTCATCGGTGTTGTAGGTATTGATAAAGTCGCTGTAATTCACACGGGGATTGTTGTCAGTGGGTTTCGGGACTTCGTTGAGCACATTTATGTTAAGGTCCCAAGAAACGGAGTTGCCTGAGCTGTCTGTAACGGTAGCTGTGATCGGATATGAACCTACAGCATTGGGATCAACTTCGCCCTCGTATGTGAGGACAGCGTGCTTGTCGAAGTTATCGGCAAATCCAACGTAATTATTGAGGTCAAAGTCTGTTCCGACCTTGTGATTTGGAGTCCAGCCTGCATTGATTATCATCGGTTCGGTGGTATCAATAACGCTGTACTGGAGCTTCTGTTTGAATTCGGCACCTTTGTAGATATAAGGCACTTCAACTTCAAAAACTCCCGTATCCGAGGTGTTGAGCAATACGGAACCGTCTTTCAGGTCAACGTTTCTTTCGGTTATGAAGTCCTCAAGCTTGATATCCTCGTATACTTCAACTGTATCAAGGCAGTTCATAACGAGGTCTTTGGGCGGATCTACCTTTGCAGTTGTTGTGACTGTGGTCGTGGTCTTTTTAGCGATGGTCGTAGTTTTGGCAGTAGTTGAAGAAACTGTCGAAGTTGTAACGGCAGTTTCTTTTTTTGCATCATTATTGCTGCTGTTAACTTTTTTATCGCCGCAGCCTGTAAGCAGGCACGCAGCAAATACAGCGGTTAGTATATATTTTAATTTCATATGGTTCCTTTCAAGAAATTTTATAATTATTATATATGTATTCATTATATCATATAAGTTTTGAAATAGCAACGATAAACTTGACTTTATATGCATATTGTGCTATGATAAAAACACAAACAAGGCGATAATACCGAAGAGGAAGTGATACTCCCGAAGTTATGGCTGCTGCATGAGCAGTAAGCGTATGTGTCGGAAAGTGCGGACGATCAAAATTTAATGCAACACAGGCTGCGGAAGCGGTCTTGTTCGTTATGCAAATTGATCGCTCTGCAAATATATGGGAATGTGCCGTAGAGTGATCTGCGGTTTTTATTATTTCACGCCTTGTTTACGAAAGGAGTATTACTATGATAATTGATTCACATCTTCATCTTCCCGTGGACTTCCCCGACTTTCCCTCAAAGGAAGCAGTACTGTTGAATGAGCTGAAAAGAAACGGAGTTGAACGCGGTATCGTTATTGCCGATTCGGAGCTTGAAAGTGTTATCGGTTCGGTGCGCGACTGCGCGGAGCTTTTTTATGGCAGCGGTATTATAAGCGTTATCGCAGGGATAAGTCCGAATTTTGAATATGCTTCACAGCTTGATTACTGCCGTGAACTGCTTGAAAGCAAGCGCATAGTGGGACTTAAAGTATATACGGGACATGAGAATTTTTACTGCACAGACTCATGTCTTGCGCCTGTTTATGACCTTGCGGCGGAGTATAATGTCCCCGTGCTTTTCCACAGCGGCTGGGACAATGCTCATTATGCCGCACCGAAGCTTCTCAAAGAGCTTGCAGACAATCGTCCTGATAATGTTTTTGTGTATTGTCACTGCTATTATCCTAAGCTTGATGAGTGCTTTGAAGTGCTCAGTAGCTGCAATAATGTTTATTTTGACACTTCATCAGTGGCAGATGATGAAAAGCTGCTGCCGCAGATAAAGTCAGCACTTGAAAAGGCGATACATGAAATGCCGAAGCGGTTTATATTTGGTTCTGATTTCGGAAGCTGCCTGCAAAATGTGCATTTAAGCTTAGCTGAGAGCCTTGATCTGAACGCTGAAGAAAGAGAATTGTTCATGCACGGAAATGCTGAAAGAGTATATAAGCTATGCAGATAAAAACGGCAGTTTATCACCGCGAGTGTTGCTATTTTTAGAATTATATGTTATAATTTTGTATTGAAAATACTTTAGGGAGGCGAAAAAGGTGTCGCCTGATGAAAAATACGATGTGTTCATATGCTGCTGTCTGACAGATGAAAATAACTGTACAACTCCCGACAGGGAGTATGCTGACGAGATTTACGACCAGCTGACCATAGAAGGTGTCAGTGTGTATTATGCACCTGTAACCGAAGCAGATGCAGAAACTGCAATATCAGAAGCAAAGGTGTATCTTGTAATAGCTTCTGACGAGGAAAGCTTTTATGCTGAACCGTTCAGAAGCGAATGGGGGCGATGTACTGCCGAGGCTCGCAGGAATTCCGAAAAGAGCATTATAACCTGCGTTAAGGGCATAGGTACTCAGCAGATACCGCAGGAGCTTCTTGACAATATGGTAAGGGATATATCGAGGATAGATTTTCTGACCGAGCTTATCAGGAGCGTTAAAAAGCTTACAGAGAGCAGTGACGAGGTGGGTATCAGTACTCCGCCCGAAAAGCTGCTGCGAAGGATAGAGGATTTTCTGCAAGCCGAGGATTTTGAAGCAGCAGAGGAATACTGCAAGCTTATAACAGAAGCTTCTCCTCAGAACTGGCAAGCTTATTATTATTTATTCCTTGCGGACAGAGGGCTGCGCGGTGAGAATGATCTCTTCCTTGACGAGGTGATCGACGGCTTTGCCTGCGAATATGCAGAACGCTTCGGATCAGATGTTTCCGATGATGAATACTTCCGAAATACTTTTTCAGAGATACTCGGAAATGATATGCGCAGGGCTTTGGAGTATTCCTCAGGTGATGACAGAGTAAAGCTCGCCACATTGTATGAAAGATTTGTAAGTGCGGTACAGGACGCTGTTTTTGCCATTGAGCAGAAAGAGATAGACGGAGAAGAAAAAAAGGAGCTTGAAAAGCTCCGTATAAAGCATCAGCATGAACAGTCGGAAAGGGCGGCTATAAAGCTGAAAAAGCAGCAGATACGCACCCGTTTGCTGACATATACGGCAGTGATACTTGTCTGTCTGGCGGTGCTTGCAATAAAATTCGGATTTAAATGGGCGATAGTGCTTATCGTTATCGTAGCCGTTATAACTGTGATCTGTATCGCAGGACTTGAACAATAAAAAAACGCCTTTCATGGAGCATCCTCTCAGATGCCCCATGAGGGCGTATTTATTTTTCTTCTGTTTGTCTGAACTGTAAAGGAGTCACACCGTAAAAGCTTCCGAAGAGCTTTACAAAGTATGAAGTATTGCCGTAACCTACATTGATGCCTACTGTCTTGACTGACATATCCGTAGTTTTCAGAAGCTCGGCAGCCTTATTGAGTCTGCTGGTTATAACGTCCTTATTGACGCTTACACCGAAAGTTTCGGTATAAAGATGCTGAAAGCGTGAACGGCTCAGTGAGAGCTCCTTAGCCATATCGTCAATGGAATAATCTCTGCCCGGCCAGCGATATATAGATTTTCTTATCCAGAGAAGCTTTTCGGAGTATATTCCCTCGGGACGGTCATGATTAGCTTCCTTCTGCATAAGCTTTTCCGATATCTTGTACATAAGGAGACGGAAATAGAGATCAATAGCCTTTTCCCTGAAAGGATCGGAGGAGTAGTGCTCGAAGCACATACTGCGCATCATTGATGACATATCTGTTATATCTGATATATCAACAGGACGGTCAAGTGGGATATTGAGCTCATTGAGCATTTCCTGTTCACTTTCATCGGGCATGAAATGCATCCAGTCATCGAAATATTCGTTGCTTGCAGGAAAATAATATTGTGGAGTATTTGGTCGGTATAATATAAAAGAGTGAGCGGAAGTGCGTACATCTTTTCTTCCGATCCTGAAGTGAGCCGGCGTTTTTACTATCAGCAGAAGCCAGCTTTCTGTTCCGTCAGGTCTGTTTATACAGAAGCTGCGATCATGTCTGTGATTGTAGCCGATTTCAAACATTTTCAAGTTTTTCATCCTCCAAAAGCCAAAATCATACTATTATTATAACATAGCAAAGATAATAGTGTCAATAAAAAGCAGCACGAAAGTGATATATAAATATATGATTTCCCGATAGTTGATATTAGATACACAATATGATATGTATGCGTCTCCTTACCTATTATAAAGGGGAGCATTTGCGAGGGGGAAAACTGCATTTATTAAAAATTTGTTAAATTCATGTTGAATTTCGACATATTTATTGCAAAATAAAGAAACATATGGTATAATAATAACAGATACTTCTGATATTTCGGTCATATAGATCAAAAGTAAGTAAGGGGGGCTTCTTCTATGGATTTTCAGGCATTTGTTGACAGTATACCTACAGCGACCTGCGTTATTTCTGTTGATAAATATGAAAACGGTTCTTACGGAAATATACGCTTAGTTACAGGTAATCGTCCATATATTGACAGTATCGAAAGACCTGCCGAGAATGTTGAGATGCTTACAAGGAAGTTCGTTCCAAACAGTGAATATACAAATTATCTTAACCGTGATCTTAATTTTGAGGATTCGGTTTACAGAGCAGCGATACAGAAGAAGTGTATCCATGCTTATGCGCATCCTGCACGTTTTGATGTATGGTTCAATATGTCGTTCCTGCCGCTGTGTCCCGATAATGGCAATACCTGTTATTGTGCGTACATTATGGAGATAAACTTCAAGCCCGATGCAAAGCGTATGTCGAATATCTCTTCGGAGATAGCCACGGCAGTCCTCGAGACCTGTATAAAACTCAGGAGCGTTGAAAACTTTCAGGAGACTATGGACTCAATATGTATGGATATCCGAGATCTTTGTGATTCAGAGCATTGCTGTATCCTTATGATGGATAACGAAAAGCGAAAATGTTCAGTGCTTTGCGAGGCTTTATCGAATGATACAAAGCTTGTATCTATGAATGAGTACTTAGATGACTTCTATGATATTGCGGAAACGTGGACGGATACCATAGCAGGCAGCAACTGCCTTATCGTAAAGAATGAACATGACATGGAAGTAGTCAAAGAGCGTAATCCTGTATGGCATGATTCGATTACAAGTGCGGGCGGAAAGACTATCGTACTGTTCCCGCTTAAATTCAAAGGCGAGCTACTTGGATATATCTGGGCTCTCAATTTCAGTTCGGATGTTGCTGATACCATTAAGGAGACGCTTGAGCTTACATCATTTATCCTTGCGTCTGAGCTTTACAGCTATCGTATGATGGACAAGCTCCATATTCTCAGCTCCACTGATATGCTTACGGGTGTTATGAACCGTAACGAGATGAACAATTATATCGATTCTTTGACAAAGAAATGCTCGAAAAAGTCTGTGGGAGTTATTTTTGCTGACCTTAACGGTCTGAAAAGCGTGAATGACGATATTGGACACGAAGCAGGCGATAAGCTTCTGAAAGATGCTGCAAGCGCATTGCGAGATGTATTTGCTGTACATGAGATATTCAGAGCAGGCGGCGATGAGTTTACAGTTATACTTATAAATGTGACGGAAAACGAGCTCGATGAAAAGGTCGAAAAACTCCGAACAGTATCAAAGAATTACACTGATCTCGTGTTTGCTATTGGTGCAGCATATGAGAGTGACGCGGTAAACGTTCGTACCGCTCTGCAAAATGCAGATAAGCTCATGTATGAGGACAAGAAACGTTACTATGATCTGCACCCCGAGAAAAAGCGCGGAGTTATTGATAAAAGAAACGGATAAATCAAAAGGCTTCTGCGTTTAACAGTGATGCTTATATGGAAGTTTATATTAATTTATGGAGCAAGCTACATAAGTATTTAACAAAGACATTTTTACAGCTAATTAGCAAAAAAGCAGATAGGCTTGCATAGTCTACCTGCTTTTTGTTATATTCCTTATGTAAGTATACAATTCGCAACGCGTAATTTATAATTAAAGTGCCGTAAGCGATGTACAATTATCATTTTGGATAAGAGAGAGCGAGCTTGTGAGCGTCAACGCTGCGCGGGCTCTGTGCTTAAAGCTTCTTATAGTTTCAAATCTTGTATTCAGCTCCGCTTGTTTTTGCACCAGAAATGCCACTTTGGAGCAGGAGGCATAGGTTCATGTTTGATAAGTGCTCTTATAACTCTGCGGTGAGTAAAACAGCAGCATACGCAAACTGCACAGATGACTAATAAAATAACGATACCTTTCATAGTCTTTTCCTCCTTTTTATCCGTTGATTATCTGCTGTACCAGTTCACGCTTCTCATAGAGGATACAGCCTCCGTCATGGTCTTCCAGCAGATAGCCTTCATCTCTCAGCTTCCTGAACAGGGGAGAATTCATCGCATCTTTCAGAGAGCTGTCTCTTACGTTGATGTCTGAGTAAGGTGAGAACGGACAGGGTTCTGCACCGCCGTGGGAATTGATATGGAAGAAGCCTCTGCCTGCGGCAACACAGCCGCCAGAGCCTTTCTCGTCGCCCGGGAACGATATGTATACCATTTCTGGGCGCGTTTCCCTCAGTCTTATTATCTCGCTCTGCATAAATTCACGCTCGGTATCTGTGGGAGCAAGATCGCGGCTCTCCTCGGTCACAGGGACATACTCCACGAATATGACCACCTTACAGCCTTTTTCTGCAAGGCTGTCCAGAAATGCCTGAGAGGTAACTTCCTTGTAATTCCTTGTAGTCACCGTTACTGACGCGCCGAATATGAGTCCGCGCTTTTTTATCTCGTCCATATTGGCAATAAGCTTGTCGTAAATGCCTGCGCCGCGCCTTTCGTCTGTCAGCTCACGGCTGCCCTCGATACTCATAACGGGTATGAGATTGCGGCACTTGTCGAACAGCTCCAGATATTTTTCATCAAGGTATGTGCCGTTAGTAAAAATAGGGAACAGGATATTCTGCTTCTTTCCAGCCGCTTCGATAACACCGCGTCTAAGCATGGGTTCTCCGCCTGCAAGGAGGATAAAGCTTATACCAAGCTCTTCGGCTTCATGGAATACATTCTGCCACTCCTCATCAGTGAGCTGCCTTACAGGTTCGGAATCGACTGTTGCGTGATTGCACCTTGAGTAACAGCCTGCACAGTGAAGATTGCACTTGCTTGTGATACTTGCGATAAGGAAAGGCGGTATATGCTCGCCTTTGTCCTCGGCTTTTCTGCGCTTTTTTGAAGCTGTACGGCTGGCGGCAGCAAATTTCAGCATGAATGCACTTTCTTTCGGGTTTCTGAGCGTGGCTTTAACAGCTTCGGAAACTATACGCTCTACGCCCTCGGTGAGATATTCCTGTAGATCGAATTTATCACCCATAATATCACCTCAACAATTCTTCTACTGCTTTTCTTACCTCTTTCATATCAGTTGTAGGCTCAAATCTTGCAATAACCTTGCCTGTCCTGTCTATGAGGAACTTTGTGAAGTTCCACTTGATATACGCTTTATCTCCGAATTTTTTGTTGTTCAGCTCCGTAAACTTACTGAGGGCGGCGTTTTTTATCCCCTTGCCAAAGCCTTCAAATGGCTTCTCCGAAGCAAGATAAGCAAAAAGCGGTTCAGCGTTTTCACCGTTAACATCTATTTTTGCAAACTGTGGGAACTCAGTACCGAATTTAAGCTTGCAGAATGACTGTATCTCATCTGCACTTCCGGGAGCCTGATTTGCGAACTGATTGCAGGGAAAGTCAAGTATCTCAAAGCCTTTATCACGGAGGTCGCGGTACATTGCCTCAAGGGGCTCATAGTGCGGCGTAAATCCGCAGCCTGTGGCTGTATTCACTATCAGCAGCACATTTCCGCTGTAATCGCTGAGTTTTACGTCATTTCCCATGCGGTCTTTCACTGTAAAATCGTACACTGTTTTCATAATTGAGACTCCTTTCATATTATCGAAGATCATCACTGTTTATACCAAGTAATTCATAAAGCAGCGAATAGAGCTGCTTTGCTTTATCGGGAGAGATCTTAACGCACTGCCCTACCTTAAAGGGGATATCCTTTGCCTTTTCTTGCAACGCTTTGCCCTGTTCGGTCAGATATATGAGGACTGCGCGTTCATCGTCCGTACTGTGCTGTTTTTCAATATAACCGAGAGTTTTCATCTTTTTCAGCAGCGGCGAAAGCGTTCCGCTGTCAAGCATGAGCTTTTTGCATATCTCACCGACTGTAATGCCGTCCTTTTCCCAGAGGACCAGCAGGACGATATACTGTGTGTAGGTGAGATCAAGCTCTTTCAGATAAGGAGTGTATGCTCCTGTTACAGCTCTTGCTGCCGCATACAGCGGAAAACAAAGCTGATTTTCAAGTTTCATTGCTTCCTTGTAGTCGTATCCCATTATATCACTCCTTGATTATATGTTGTTTGCAATTATATTGTATCAAATATAATTCTGTTTGTCAAGTACATTTTGAAATTTTTGATATTTAACTATAAAACAATAATTTAATAAAAGAACGGCAAGGAATGACGAAAGATAAAGTCAACTGTCTGCTTTCGTTTGTATTCATATTTGATCGACTTAAATAACATATTATGATATAATATAATAAGAAACAGTTGTCGAGGTGTGACTCATGAAACGAAGAACTACAGAAGAATTACTTGCCGAATCCTTTCTTGAGCTTGCTAAGAAAGAAGAACCCGTTTTCACTGATATTGTTGAGTTTATCAAGTATGATCTCCAGACTTCCAAAGACGGTCTTACTTGGCTGAAAACTCTGGTATAGGAAGCAAGGGACGATTACTCCACATTTGATCTGCTGAAAAATATTATCAGGATGAGGAAGAAGATATGTACTGGGCTGAACAGAGTCTCGAGCTGATCGAAAAGATCGGTCTCCAGAACTGGCTGAACCAGCAGCTTTGATAGCTATGATACCCGACAATGTAAAAAAGTTTTTCAATGAAAATCTTTGGTATATACCGACTTGTGTCGCTGAACCGAATGTCTTTCCCATCGGCTTCAAGCGTGTGTGTGATGACGTAAAACCTGCGATAGGAGCTCTTCTTCTTGAAACCACGCTGGAAAATATAAAGTCAAACGGCTGATTTTTCGCAATATCAAACATATGGTGTGTATTGAGGATCGGACTTGACAATAGCTGCATAAAAATGGTATAATATCATAGAAAAAATGATTTATTAGCAAAGAAATTGCCTTTCGTGAGCAGGGAGGAATACATATAATAAAGAAAACGCTATTGATCTTGCTCAGGCTTTTGTCGATACCCTACGGTTATCTGGTGCTGGTGGTAACGCTGCTGCACAGGCAGCCCACAGGAACTCACAATGTAAAGCCGCCATTCTGGGAGATATCTCAGCTTATCAACGGAAATGAAAAACTCCTTTTTGATATTATAGGGAACATCATGCTGCTTTTTCCATTGGGCATAGCCGTTCCGCTTTGGATAAAAAAGGCTGATAACGTGAAAAAAGTGGCTCTGATAGGGGCTGGTGTGTCATTATTCATTGAAGTCACTCAACTGATAACTACGCGAGGCTATTTTGAGATAGACGATCTGTTCCATAATACACTTGGTGCAGTAATGGGTGCTATGATAGGCTGTCCGCTTGCAAAACGTATATATTCAAAGGAAAACATTAAATAAAAACATAAACAGCTTCCTTTTTATGTGAAATGGAGCTGTTTTTTTGCGGCTTTCCTCAGGTGAAGTGAAAAAGGAAATGTAATTTTTTTATTTATGGGTCTGTTTAGGTATGTTTGATTTGACCATATAGTATAAATTATATATATAACATTTGTTGTAAATTTTATATAATTACGTGTTGGAAAGCCTTGTTTCCCAAGGCTAATTCATATCGCCACAATTATTGGGGCGTGTGTGAACAAATAGCAACTTTTGGAAAAAATATACCTGGCATATTTAATATATTTAATACCAAAATCTTTACTAAATGTGTAAGAATTGGATAATATTACTTTTAGACTTTTTTTCTCTTTACACCCCCTTGACAGGCCGTATATAAATATGATATAATTACAACGAAATTACGAAAAGTAACCTATAGCTTCAATTATACTATTTGTCATATCATTACGCTCCGGAAAAAGTCACACTATAAAATTTTTAACAGATAACATGAATGTTCATTTTTTGGAGGTATATGTTTATGAAAGTTTCTTTTTCACCGCCTGATATCTCTTTGCTTGAAATACAAGAGGTATGCGAGGCTTTAAAATCAGGATGGATCACAACAGGTCCAATGACCAAAAGTTTTGAAAATAATATAGCAGAAATGATCGGTGTAAATAAGGCTTGCTGTCTCAACTCTCAGACTGCCTGTGCGGAAATGGCATTAAGATTGCTTGGGGTAGGAGAGGGCGACGAGGTTATAACTACAGCATATACATATACGGCTACTGCTGCTGTTGTATGTCATGTTGGAGCAAAGCTCGTTCTTGTAGATACAATGCCTAATAGCTTTGAGATCAATTATGATGAGGTCGAAAAAGCTATAACCGATAAAACCAAGGTTATCATACCCGTTGATCTTGGCGGCGTGCCATGTAATTATGCAAGACTTTTTCAGATCGTAGAAAGTAAAAAGTCCTTGTTCAGACCTGCAAACAAAATTCAGGAAGCTATCGGCCGCGTTGTCATCAGTGCTGATGCAGCTCATGCGTTCGGAGCTAAATGGCGCAATATGTATGTCGGCAATATTGCGGATTTCTCAAGCTTTAGCTTCCATGCGGTCAAAAACCTAACAACTGCCGAGGGCGGTGCATTGACATGGCGTCCTATCAACGGTATCAGCGATGAGGAAATATATCATCAGCTTCAGCTTTTTAGTCTGCACGGACAGAGCAAGGATGCTCTTGCAAAGACTAAGCTGGGTGCATGGGAATATGACATCATCGGAACCTGGTATAAATGTAATATGACTGATGTTGCTGCTGCCATCGGACTCAAGCAGCTGGAAAGATATCCGCATATGCTTGAGTACAGACGTCAGATAATCGAGTATTATGATGAAGCTCTCAGTGAACTCGGTGTTGAGACACTTCAGCATTATACCAACGAATACACATCATCAGGTCATCTTTACTTAACAAGAGTGCCGAATATAACAAGTGAAGAAAGAAATGAGATAATCCAGCGTATGGCGGAACAGGGTATTGCAACGAATGTTCATTATAAGCCTCTTCCGATGCATACTGCTTATAAGAAGCTTGGATTTGATATCAATGATTATCCAAACGCTTATGCTCATTTCGCAAACGAGATCACTCTTCCGCTCCATACCTGTCTTACAGGAGAAATGGAAGAGTACGTAATAAACAATTATGTCGATATCGTAAAGGAGTATATCTGATAATGCGCCGCTGGGAGGATCTTCCTGATTTTATGAGAACTGACGAAGTCAGACCTTATTGGGAGATCATGTGGAAAAAGCGCGGACATCTTGCAGTGAAGAGAATGTTTGATATCATCACTGCGGTGATACTTCTTTTATTGGCTGCGATCCCTATGATCATCATCGCTGTGATGATAAAGATCGATTCAAGAGGACCTGTTATGTACCGACAGGAAAGAGTAACTACATACGGAAAGCATTTCAGGATACATAAATTCCGCACTATGATCCAGAATGCAGATCGTGTAGGTACTGCGGTCACAGTAAGCAACGACAACAGGATCACAAGAATGGGTTCTTTACTGCGCGGATTGCGGCTCGATGAACTTCCACAGCTCATAGATGTACTTGAGGGCAATATGAGTTTTGTGGGCACACGTCCTGAAGCGGCAAAATATGTTGAACAGTATCGTCCCGAATTCAATGCTACACTGCTTGTTCCCGCAGGAATAACAAGTGAAGCTTCTATAAGATATAAGGACGAATACAAGCTTTTAAGCGTTTCAGATGACGTTGATAAAACATACGTGGAGCAGGTCCTTCCGGGAAAAATGAAATGGAATCTTAATTCCATCGAACGTTTTTCGTTTTTCCGCGAAATGTTGACCATGCTAAGAACAGTATTGGCTGTTATCGGAAAAGATTATGATTGAGGGGTTTTTCAGATGATTACCATCAGAAATATGACAGCGTCAGAGCATGAAAGCATTCGTGATTTGTCTCGGCTACATACCCGTGCTTTCCCTGAATTCTTCCTCACACAGCTCGGTGTGGGATTTCTGGACGCTCTGTATAAAGGTTACCTCTCCGATGAGAGGTCGGGTATAATAGTTGCCGAAGACAACGGGAAGCTTGTGGGGTTTATAGCTTATTCTTATGATTATCCGAATTTCTATAAAGGACTGATAAAAAATCATCTTTTCAAGTTTGCTTTCTGCTCTATGGGAGCAGCTATAAGGCATCCTTCATTTATCAAGCGTCTTCTTGGAGCTTTCAAGAAAAGTGATTCAGTAGTAAAAGATGAAAAATATGTTGAACTTGCATCTATATGCGTTGATCCCGATATGGGCAAGAAGGGCATAGGTTCTCAGCTCATAGATTACCTTAAAGGTATGGTCGATCTTAATAAGTTCGCATATATCAATCTTGAAACAGATGCTGTAAACAATGACGGTGTAAATCGTTTTTACAGAATGAATGGTTTCAAGCTTGCAAGAAGCTACTTCTCATCTGAGGGAAGAAAAATGAACGAATACAGATTCGAGGGATGATATGTCGGTCAAAATGCTTTATATCCTGAATATTGCGGATAAAGTCAATAATTTCTCGTATTCTGCGATGATGGCTGCACAAAAGCTCGGGATAGAGTTCTCCATAGCAGGAAACTGGAACTATCCCGATGATGCAGCAAGAAAAGCTGATGAAAAAAAATATGGTATAAAGATCTATCAGGTCGATTTTATTCGTGCTCCATACGATCCACGTAACTATAAGGCTTATCGTCAGATAAAAGCCATTATTGAGCGCGAAAAATTCGACCTGATACACTGCAATACGCCAATAGGCGGCATAGTCGGAAGATATGCCGCCAAAAAGTGCGGTGTGAAGAAGGTCATATATCAGGCTCATGGCTTCCATTTTTACAAAGGCGCACCATTTGTGAACCGCACGCTTTTCTATAATATAGAAAAGCATCTGGCCAAATATACAGATGTTCTCGTTACTATAAATAATGAAGACCTTGAAGCAGCTAAGGCTTTCAAGCTGAAAAAAGGCGGAAAGCTGTGTTATGTTCACGGAGTCGGCATTGATCTTTCGGTGTACGATAATGTATCTGAGAACAGAGAGAAAAAACGAGCTGAGCTCGGTCTGGATAATGACGATATCGCGGTTATCTCAGTTGGTGAGCTGAATAAGAATAAAAACAATATCGTAATAGCGCAGGCTATGTCAAAGATCAAAAACAAGCATCTGCATTATTATCTCTGCGGTGTCGGTCAGGAGAAAGAAAATATAAAAAGCTTTGCTTCCGAGCACGGTATCAATGAGAATATCCATTTCCTCGGATACAGAAATGATGTCAAGGAGCTTTTGTCTGCCTGCGATATCTTTGTCATGCCTTCTTTCAGAGAAGGTCTGTCACGTTCACTTATGGAGGCTATGGCGTGTGGGCTTCCATGCGTTGTCTCAAAAATAAGAGGCAACACTGATCTTGTAAGAAAAGGCGGCGGATACCTTTGCGCTCCCGATTCATCTGCGGAGTTTGCAGATGCGCTCGGGAAGTGTCTTTCACAGGACAGAAAAGCTATGGGTGAAGCAAATCTGCTGTCTGTAAAAAGATATGATATCAACATAGTCATAGATGAATGGGAAAAGATCTATAAAGATGTATTATTGTAAGGAATTGGTGTTATGACAAAATCGGATAATGGTGTATCATTTAGCATATCATCAGTTTGCTTTCTGATATATTTTTTATTAAAGCCGTTTTATGTTTTCGATAGTGGTACATTGCAGCCGGGAGATTTCTTCCTGCTGCTGTCCTTTGCCTTTCTGGTATATGAGAAAAAACGCGGTCTTAGAAATGATGATTACGTATTCGGAGCATTCCTCCTGTGTGTTATAACTGTAAACAGTATTTATTTTCTGATATTTCGTTCGAGTTTTTTTGTAAAATCCTGTCTTTATTACGTATTCAATTATATCGTTATACTATGTTTCAGGCATTTTATGTATAACAAACCCTGGCTCAACGCCCTCGGGCTTGTATGTAAAATGAATCTCCTGATACAGCTGGCGATATACCTGCTTCACAAGGGAAGCTACTGGGAAGGTACATACAGATATATGGGAACTTATACCGATCCAAATCAGCTGGGATTTGCTATAATCTCCACATTGTCGATACTTTTCCTTCTCAGGGACAAATGGAAATACCTTTTTGTGCTCGTAGCTGGATTTATTATATTGCAGACATCGTCGAGCGGTATGCTTATCGCACTTCTGATACTGGTATCTCTTGACGGTATGATAATGCTGAAAAGGGCTATGGATAACGGCGGTATAAGCTATACTGTAGTATTCATTACCATACTCGGCATCGGCGGTGTTATCGCACTTATCATGCTGGACATTATCCATATCGACTGGGATCACTTCCGAGTTTCCGATAAGCTCAGCAATAATAATTCAGTGCTTCAGAACTTTATAAATGACCGAGCACTCAATGTGGCTCAGGAACACCCCGAGTACTTCCTTTTCGGATACGGTGAGGGCTTCCAGTTCCCGAGATACGGACACAGCGAAGAGATGCATTCCACATGGATATCACTTTGTTATTATTACGGAGTCCTTCCGTTCTGTGTCCTTCTTGCATGGATATATATGAATGTAAGACGCATCAAGCTCGATATGGTGCCAGTATACTGTGCCATATTCCTTGAAGCATTCACTCTCGTAAATCACCGTCAGGCATCGTTCTGGATGATAATCCTGCTTGCCAATGTCTGCGGTCAGGACGACAGTGCTTATGAATATAATGATGAATTAGAAATTGAGGAGAATAAAAGTGTGTAATTGTTTAGTGACGGTATTTTGTCTCGCTTATAATCATGAGAAATATATCAGAACTACTTTGGAAGGCTTTGTAAAGCAAAAGACTTCATTTAAATTTAAGATCCTTGTACACGATGATTGTTCAACAGACGGAACTCGTGAAATAATCAGGGAATATACAGAAAAATACCCCGATCTGTTTGAAACTATCCTACAGGAGGAAAACAGATATCAGAAGGGGATAGACATCGAAGATGAATATATCTTCCCGAATATCAACAGTAAGTATGTAGCTGTATGTGAGGGCGATGATTACTGGACAGATGAGAACAAGCTCCAGCTTCAGGTCGATTACATGGAAAAGCACCCCGAATGTAGTTTATGTGTTCATAATACAGAGAAGATATTTGAGGACGGCAGATCTACGGGAACGTTTTTCAATACAGCGCAAAAAGATCAAGATTATATTTTTAAGGATATTGTCCTTTCTGAACCTGCGGCGTATTTCCATTTCAGTTCGTTCATGTGGAGAAATGAAACGATGAAGCGGAAAAATCCCGCTTTTTCAATGGATGGCATCGGTGACTATCCTATGGCACTGGAATTTGCTTCCATTGGATATATCCATTACATTCCAAAGGTGATGTCGAGCTACAGACTTAATTCTATTGGTTCCTGGTCAAATAAAATGGATGCCGACAACTCGAAAAAAGTACGTCAGCATGAAAACATTATAAAGGGCTTCAAGAACATAGATGAGTTCACAAAGCATAAGTATTCATCTGTTATAAATAAAGCTATCAACCGTGAAAAAGCAAAGATCATGGTACTTCAGGATAAATATGGTTCACTTTTGAAGTCACCGCGGTGTATCGCTGCTTTATGCAGGACAATGACTCATAAAACAGTCAGAAAGATACATGATAAAGTTCAGGCGGTGCGCGGCAGATGAGCAGTAGAGATACAGTAGTAAAAAACCTGTTCTGGAGACTTGGAGAACGTTTCGGAGCGAAAATGGTACAGTTCATTGTACAGATCGTTCTTGCGAAGATGCTTGCTCCAAAGCTCATGGGAACTATCGGACTCATTCTGGTCTTTATAGAAGTATTACAGATATTCATAGAGAGCGGACTGGGAAACGCGCTCATACAAAAGAAAGATGCTGATGACCTTGACTTTTCAAGCGTTTTCTACTTCAATTGCCTGATATGCGGTCTTGCGTATCTGCTGATGTTTTTCTCAGCACCTTTCATTTCCGATTTCTATAACAAGCCTGAGCTTACACCTATTATAAGAGTAATGAGCCTTGTGCTTGTAGTTTCGGGCATGAAGAACGTTCAGCAGGCATATGTCAGCAGGAACATGATGTTCAAACGCTTCTTCTTTGCAACATTGATAGGTACTATCGTTGCTGCCGTTGTGGGAATAACAATGGCTTATACAGGATTTGGATTATGGGCTATCGTTGCTCAGAACCTGGTCAATGTTACAATAGATACGATGATACTCTGGCTCACGGTAAAATGGCGTCCGAAAAGATGCTTCTCGTTCAAGCGTCTTAAATATCTTTATTCCTACGGCTGGAAGCTCTTTGCTTCATCGCTTATGGAGGTCATATATCTTAAACTCAGAAACCTCATAATAGGTAAGAGATACTCTGACGAAAGCCTTGCCTTTTACACTTACGGTGAGTATTTTCCGCAGTTTATAACGAGTATACTTAATTCCTCGTTAGACAGCGTACTGCTGCCGTCTATGGCAAAAGTACAGGACTCCCGTGAAAGTGTCAAAAACATGACAAGACGTTCCATAAAGATAGGCACTTTCCTGATGATGCCGTTCATGGTAGGTATCATGGTATGTGCAGCACCTGTAGTAAGGATAGTTCTTACAGAGGACTGGCTGCCTGTAGTGCCTTATCTGAGGATACTCTGCATTTCCTACGCTTTCATGCCGATACATACAGCAAATCTCAACGCTATAAAGGCTATCGGCAGAAGCGATACATATCTCAAGCTTGAAATTATAAAGAAGTTTGTTGACTTTGCCTCAATACTCGCTACCATGTTCATATCCGTAAAAGCTATGGTATATGGTGTGCTCGTATCGTCTATCATCAGTCAGGTGATAAACGCATGGCCGAACAAAAAGCTGCTTAATTACAGCTACCTTGAGCAGGTAGTAGATATGATACCGCAGATAGTGGCATCAGCCATTATGGGCGGCGTAATATGTCTTATAAACTTTATAGACATGAATTACATTCTTATGCTGGCAATTCAGGTACCATTAGGTGTCGTAGTGTATATTCTCTGTTCAAAGTTTATGCATATCGACAGCTATGAATATCTTATGGATACTTTAAAAAGTCTGTTAAACCGAAAGAAGGATAAAAAAATATGAAGAAACTTATGATACTGGGCGGTTCAGCGTTTATATTACCGGTTATTGAAAAAGCACATGAGCTTGGATGCTATGTAATTACCTGTGATTATCTTCCCGATAATATAGCACATAAGTATTCTGATGAATACTGCAATGTAAGCGTTATCGACAAGGAAGCTGTTCTTGAAGCAGCAAAGAAACATGAGATAGATGGTATCATCTCATTTGCCTGCGACCCCGGTGTTGCATCTGCTGCTTATGCAGCTGAAAAACTCGGACTTCCATTCCAGGGACCGTATGAATCCGTAAAGATACTCCAGGATAAGGGACTTTTCCGTAAATTCCTTACAGACAACGGATTTAACTGCCCACATTCAAAGAGCTATACCGATAAAAAAGCTCCATTCGATGATATCGACTTCTTTGACTGGCCTGTTATCGTAAAGCCTGTTGACTCAGCAGGAAGCAAGGGCGTTACAAGAGTAGATGATCCTGCAAAGCTTTCAGAAGCTATTGATATCGCACTTGACGCAGGTCATAACGGTCACTTTATTATAGAGGATTTCATTACATTCAAGGGCTTCCACTCAGACGGTGACTTCTTCACTGTAGACGGAAAGATAGTATTCGGACCGTTTGCAGATCAGCTTTTCGACAAGGAAGCAGTAAATCCTTATACTCCTGCTATGCTGATATGGCCATGCACGATGGCTGCTGAATATGACAAGGCACTGCATGAGGACCTTCAGAGACTTATGTATACACTGAATATGAAAACAGGTATATACAATATCGAAGTTTGTGTAGGTGAAAACGGCAAGCCTTATATCATGGAGGTATCTCCTCGCGGAGGCGGCTGCCGAATAGCTGAAATACAGAATATGGCTTACGGCGAGAATGCAGACCTTATCGAGAATGAGATAAGAAAAGCTGTTGGACTTCCTCTTACAAAGATCGAAGAGGGCAAGTGCGACGGACACTGGGTACAGTTTGATCTTCATTCAACTACCGACCGTGACCGTGTACTTAAATCTCTTACCATTGATCCCGAAGTAGAGAAGAAGTATGTTAAGTATTCTATGATCACTGCTAAAGCAGGTGATATAGTAAAGCCTTTTACAGGAGCTAACATGACATTGGGCGATCTTTTCCTCAGATTTGATACCCGTGAGGAGCTTGATGAGACAATGGCTCGTGCAAAAGAATGGGTAAGATACGAATTTGAAGATTGAGCTAAAGCAATTATATGAAAGAAATTGGCGGATACATTGAATTTGAAACTTTCCGTTCAGCTATGTTTTATGATGACGGCATAAAGCTGAACTGCGGAAGAAATGCTTTTGCATATCTTATTGAGAGCAGGAATATCAAAAAAATATGCTTTCCCAAAATGATGTGTGATTCAAATGACAAGGTGCTCAGTGATTATGACCTTGATGTGAGATATTATTCCATAGGGAAAGACCTTAAAATGGAGGATATCACGCTGAATGACGATGAATGGCTGTATGTGGTGAATTACTACGGACAGCTTTCGGATGAGTATATACGCTTACTGAAGCAAAAGTATGATAGGCTCATTATTGATAATGCGCAGGCGTATTTTCAGAGACCTGCTGCGGGCATAGATACTATTTATACCTGCCGCAAGTTTTTCGGAGTATCCGACGGAGCGATATTATATACTGATTCTAAGCTTGACAGGGAGTTTCCTTACGATGAGTCCTACAAAAGGATAAATTTCCTTGTGGGAAGATTTGAGAGAACAGCTTCCGAGTTTTACAGCGAATATGCTGCAAATAATGATGTGTTTTTTGATGAGCCGCTGAAAAGAATGTCAAAGCTCACAGAAAATCTCCTTCATGGTATCGACTATGACTTCATAGAGAAGCGGAGAACAGAAAACTTCGGGTATTACCATGAGGCACTTGCTTCTGTCAATAAGCTGGACCTTAATATCCCAAGCGGTGCATTCATGTATCCGCTTTATATTGAGGACGGTGCAAGAATAAAAGAAAAACTTAGAGATATGAAAATATATACTCCGACATTATGGCCTAATGTTTTGGATATGTGCAATAAACAAGATACTGAATACGATCTTGCCGAAAACATAATTCCATTGCCTTGTGATCAGAGGTATTCATATGATGAGATCAATTATGTTATAGAGGCGATTAAAAATGTTTAAACTTCGCGAATTGGAGAGCAGGGATCTTCCAGAGATAAACTCATGGAGAAATAAACCTGAGCTTATAAGCCATCTTGGTGCACCATTCAGGTATATCAATCTGAGAGTCGATCAGGAATGGTTTGAAAATTATATGAGATCCCGTTCGACAAATGTTAGATGTTCTATTGTTGACGAAATGGACGAGGAATTATACGGCCTTGTCAGCCTTACAAATATAGATCAGTTAAATCAGTCTGCTGTGCTTCATTTAATGATCGGCAGGGTTGAAAATCGCGGCAAAGGTATAGGATCCTTTGCTATAAATGAAATGCTTCATCACGCATTTTATAATCTTAACCTTCACAGGATAGAGCTGGAATGCCTGGAAACAAATACTATTGCATTAAAACTTTATGAGAACTGCGGCTTCAAAAGAGAAGGCATCAAGCGAAAAGCTGTATTTAAACAAGGTGAATACATAAATATGTATGTGTATTCTATACTTAAAGAAGAATATATGGAGTTAAAAGAAAATGGATGAGAAAATTTTAGTTACCAGATCTTCTATGCCTGATTTTGAGGAATACTGCAATGAGATAAAGGGATTCTGGGATAATCACTGGCTTACAAATATGGGCGAAAAGCACGTTCAGCTGCAAAAAGCCCTTGAGGAGCGTTTTGAAGTTCCTCATGTTACTCTTTATACAAACGGACATCTTGCTCTTGAGAACATACTTGCCGCTATGAATCTGCCGAAGCATGGTGAAGTAATAACATCACCATTTACATTTGCTTCGACTACTCATGCTATCGTAAGAAACGGTCTTGAGCCTGTTTTCTGCGATATCAACGATACAGATTATACAATAGATACCGATAAGATCGAAAGACTTATCACTGATAACACCTGTGCTATCGTACCTGTTCATGTTTACGGAAATCTCTGTGATGTGGAAAAGATACAGAAGATAGCTGATAAGTATGATCTCAAGGTAATATACGATGCGGCTCACGCATTCGGCGTAACATATAAAGGCGTAAGTGCTGCCTGCTTCGGAAATGCTTCAATGTTCAGCTTCCACGCTACAAAGGTATTCAATACTATTGAGGGCGGTGCGCTTTGCTACAGCGATGACAGCCTTGTGCAGAAGCTGTACGATATGAAGAACTTCGGCATACACGGACCCGAGGACGTTGCCTATGTAGGCGGAAATGCTAAAATGAACGAGTTCCAGGCTGCTATGGGCATATGCAATCTCAGACATATTGATGATGAGATCGAAAAGAGAAGAAAAGTTACCGAGCATTACAGAAGCAGACTTGAAAACGTAAGCGGAATAATCCTCTGTAAGCCTCAGAAGGACGTAAAGCCGAATTACGGCTATTTTCCTGTAGTATTTGATGAAAAGCTTTTCGGTGCAACAAGAAACGAAGTATTCAAAGCACTTGCTGATAACAATATTAATGCAAGAAAGTATTTCTATCCGATATCAAATACATTTGAGTGCTTCCACGGTAAGTACGATGTAAACGAAACCCCTGTTGCACTGCACATAAGCAAGCGTGTGCTCACACTTCCGCTGTATGCTGATCTCAGTGAAGAGATCGTTGATAAGATATGTGATATAATCCTCAGCTTAAGAAAAGCTGATTGATTATCCGAAAGTAAATAAATTATCTGTTTTTTAGAAAGGCTGAGATCATGAGGAATGACGAAAGAAATTTGATCAATTTTAAAGAGATTTTTTCTCTTATTTTCAGAAAATTATGGCTTATAATCTTATTTGCCATATGTGGTGGTATAATTGCTTTCTGTATATCCAAGTATCTTATCGCACCAAAATACGAATCACATATCAAGCTTTATGTTCAGGGCGATTCGCCAATGATCGCCAACGGAAATTCATCTGGTTCAAGTGAGAACAGAAGCGATGTCAATAACCTGAAACAGCTTACAAATACATATATAGAAGTTCTCAATGATGATCTTGTTATGCAGGAGATCGCAACAAATCTTGTAACAAGATTCGGAGCTGAACCGTTAAGAAAGGTATTCACAGTGGAGAACAACACTATCCCTGCCGATCAGCTTCGTGATACTATATTCGTTGAAAGCGTTCCGGATACTCTTGTTCTTAAAATGCAGGTCATCACAAAAGATCCTGAGGTATCGGTAGCTATATGTAACTACTTTGCATTGTATTCCGACCTTTATCTCCAGAAGGCTATCGGTAACGGCTGTAAAGCACAGTATATGTCATGGGCACAGTATAACGGCACTCCTGTATCGCCTAATAAAATGAAGAATGCAGCTCTCGGTGCTGTTTCGGCAGTTCTTTTGGCTCTGCTTCTTATATTCATTATGGACTTCTTTGACGATTCCGTAAGAGATGTCAATGCTCTCGGCAGCCGATATGATAAGGCGGTTATCGGTGAGGTAGGACGCTTTAAGAGCAAAAGTGCTAAGGGCGATAGAAAAGGCGGACTTGTCAGTCTGTTTGATAAAAATGTTCCGTTTACAGTTATTGAAAACTATAAAGCTATACGTACAAGTATAATTTATTCACTTTCATCTTATGAAAATAAGGTTATATCCGTTTCATCGGCAGAGCCTTTTGAAGGAAAGTCAATCACTGCTGCAAATATAGCTATAACTCTTGCACAGGGCGGAAACAAGGTGCTTCTTATAGATGCTGATCTCCGAAACCCTGTTCAGCATGAGATTTTCCGCATCAGCGAAAAAAGAGGTCTTGCAAATGCTCTGACAGATGTTTCTGATCTTGATAGATGCATTAAGAAAACATTTATGGAGAAGCTTGATATCATTACTGCGGGTGATGCAGTTGCTAACCCGTCTGAGCTTGTTGCATCAGAGAACATGAACAGGATAATTGAAAGACTTGAGGACAAATATGCATATATCATTATTGATACACCTGCTGTAAACTTCTTCACTGATGCTGTTGAGATCGCGAAAAAGGTTTCAGGCATGGTAATGGTAGTAAGATATAATGAGACATCAACTGCTGATATTGATGCAGCAATAAGCAGGATCGAGTTCTTTGAAGCTAATATGTTAGGCTTCATTCTCAATGATGTAAAGACTAATAAAAAGTACAGCAAGTTTATTGCTCCTTCAAGAAGTGTTGCACCGATCAATAAGAGAACAGATGCTCAGAATATGAACAGAAGCAGTTCTTCATCTTCATACAGATCAGGCAGCAGCAATAAAAACAGAAGCATGAGCAGTAATTACAGACCAAAGAGATAATATGCAATAGAAAAGCGGTACACTTTATGTGTACCGCTTATTATATGTCTTATCGCCTTAATAATAAACGCCTCATTTAAAGAGAGGCGTAAAAAATGAATAAAGAATAATGAATAGTGAATAAAGAATAATACAGAAACTCCCTGTTAGCAATAATATGATTTATACGTTATTCACTATTCATTATAAATTAAGCCCGTCACGTTAATGACGGGCATTTTTGTGTTATCTATACGGAATAGCTGACAGTGCCGTGAGCGAAAGCAGAGTAAGCCTTCTGTAAAAAGAAAGCGAGCCATTGCGAGCATCAACGTAGAAGCCCGCGGTGGCTCACCGCTGGTGCCGGTGGCGGGACTTGAACCCGCACGGTATTGCTACCAACGGATTTTGAGTTTTTAACTCAACTTCACACCAAATCACACCAAGTCACTTCAAATCACTTTTCATCACTCGGAAATAAAGCAAAACCGTAGTTTATAGTGTTCGTGTTTTTATAAACCGCGCAAATACGCCATTCCCAAAATGCACCTCAAATGCCCTTTCTCATGAATTTTCGGTAGAAAGCTGGAAGAAAAGCGATTTCGGTAGAAGTAGGTAGCATTGCTGTTGACCGTAACGGATTATTTGAAAAAGGCAAAATTCTCATTTAACTTTCTATTGGATAGTCAACCAAGGTCTACCAAAACGATCAAATCCTCTTGGTAGACAGGATAGAGATCATAGCTTTAGAATAGCAAATAGTGTTCGTTAAGAACGCTGTTTGCTATTTTTTTATGCCCAAATTCAAATAACACTCAGCACTCCTCGATAGGGGTGCATTTTTTATTGCCATTTACTCCGCAAAAATGACAATTATTCAATTTCCTACATTATATCATGGCAAACAGCATGTGTCAAGTTAATTATACAATCTGAACAAAAAAGAGGAGGAATTTTCTATGCCCGAAAATCTGAGGATTGATCCGAATGACAATGACCTTTCCCTTGAAGCAAACGGAGTTCTCTCCAAGATGCTCAATAATCCCGATACGGATTATGTCAAGGCTGTTGACCTCTGTGTCGTCTGTGAGAATGACTCGCTGAGGACTATCAAAAAGGCTCTCGCTGAACTGACCGACAAAGGCTATCTTCTTCGTATCGGCAACACCTACGCCGTCAATAAGGTCAGGATCACGGAAATGAAGCTCGCCTGAGCTGCTGAAACGGAGGAAATGGAATATGTCAAAGAAAACAAGAAAGCCGAAGACAGCGCCTTCATCGGTGTGCCGTGTCAATAAGAATGCCAACTATACCATAATGAGCAACTATCATCTTCGCTCTACGAACCTGAGCCTGAAAGCAATAGGACTTCTCAGCAAGGTTCTTTCTTTGCCGGAGAATTGGGACTACTCTATCGCTGGGTTGACTTCGATCTGCAAGGAGAAAGAGAGTGCGATTAAGTCAGCTCTCGATGAGCTAAAGAAGTGGGGCTATCTCACAGTCACAAAGCTGATGCCTAATCAAACTGAAAGCGGTCGTATTGAATATGTATACGACTTCTATGAGTATTCCGAGAAGGACAAGCCGGGTGCTGACCAGGACGATGATGATACATACGATGAGGACGGAGATGTTTCAACAGTCTCCGTAAAAAAAGGCTCACAAGGGGCAGGAAAACAAGGCATAGAAAATCTACCCCTTGAAATTCTACCTGTAGAAAAACAAGCGATAGAAAATCAAGGGCAATTAAATACTAAAGAGAAAATAAAGAAAAATCAAATACTGAGTGATCAAGTATCTATCAATCAATCCCCCTCCGACAGCGAAAAGCCTGTTGAAAATGTTGAAAGACGGACAGACGGAATGACTGATGAATATATCAGCGAAATGAAAATCTATACCGAAGTGGTGAAGGAGAACATCGACTTTGACTACTTCGCTGAATGGCTCGGTGATGAAGAAGAAGCTGAGGAGATCGTGCAGATGATGGTACGGCAGATATGCTCCAGAAAGAAAACAGAGCGTATTTGCAAAGAGGACTTCCCCAGAGAGGTAGTCAAGTCTTCGATGCTGAAAGTCGATATTGTTGTGCTGCAAAACGCCATCGAGCAGATAAAGCAGATCGACGGCGTTAAGAGAAAAGAACCTTATCTGATCAGCACTCTGTTCAACGAAGCCAACAATAAGCATTACAACGAAAATGCTGAAGAACGATGGGCAGTAGAAGCTGTCAAGAGAGATTTTGGCGGTTACGGTTACTGACCGTTTCTGAAAGGAGGTGGTGGCAATGGGTGCGAAGAAGAAACCAGACAATACTCCTGCGTTTACTGGCAGAGATGTTCCAATCAATGAGATCGCTCAGGGAATCGGAAAAAGTGCCGACTTTATCAAGCGTGGACTGAGAACAGGCGCTCTTGATTTCGGGTATGCCGTAAAAAGCGACAACAGCGACAGGTATGGTTATTACTGCCCTGATAAACTCGTTTGGGAGAAAACAGGTTACCCAAGGCTATAACATCGGTCTCCTCTGACGGCAGAGAGATGAGCCTCAACAAGATGTGGAACCGCCGCCAGTGTACGAAATTCAACGGTGTTCCATATGTGATACAGCGTGCCGCCGAAGCAGTTTTCTCAGACGAAGGAATAAAGGAAGCAAAGGCAATGACCGATGCTTATATGCAGAACGCCCGTATCATTTCCGACACCATGGAGGAGCTCGGCATACGCTATACAGGCGGCATCAACTCTCCGTACATATGGTTTGAATGCCCATTCGGCATGAACAGCTGGGACTTCTTTGACTATCTCCTTGAGAAGGCAGGCGTTGTAGGAACACCCGGTGCAGGCTTCGGCAGCAGCGGCGATAACTGGTTCCGTCTTACAGCCTTCAACAGTAAAGAAAATACCGTCGAAGCCATGGAAAGATTTCGTTCACTGCTAAAGAAATAATTAATT
>JAEEGJ010002506.1_pt1 | contig 92435 bp, 63 predicted proteins | sample 8958761 | NCBI WGS metagenome assembly JAEEGJ01 (sample SAMN16246546, study PRJNA631951) | gut metagenome | biome: gut microbiome; feature: rumen; material: RS-attached | host: Bos | place: Iran: Karaj | collected 2018-10
TCAAATTGGCAGTAGTACTGCCGGTATAGGTGCATGCCACCCATTCTCCGTCTACAAATTCATTCCATTGATAAGTAAGGCCGTCACCTGTTGCTCTGACAGAGAATGTAGCAGTGTTTCCGACTCTGCCGGTGACATTAGACGGATTTGAGGTAATAGTAAGCTCATTGGTACCGTGTGAGAAAATAACTTCAATGCCCTGTTCAGCGAATTCCTGATCCATACTCCACTCGCCGTCCATCAAGGTATCGATATTCTCCCACTGAGAACGTGTACCTGTATATGTTACCTGATGGAGACTGGTACATCCCGCAAAACAGCTGTAGCCGAAAGACTGTACACTGGAAGGAATCGTAAAACTGGAAAGGCTAATGCAGTCCAAGAAACATTCTTCACCAACATAAAGAATGCCGTTTGGTATATTTATGGAACTAAGGCTGGAGCAAGCCTGGAATGCAGATCCGTCAACTTTTAAGATATCGTCAGGAAGAGTGACAGTTGTTATGCCTGAACAGCCGCAGAAAGCGAATTTATCAATAGTTGTTACATTTTCAGGAATAACGAGTCTGGTAATACTTGTACAACCGTTAAAAGCTGATCTGCCGATATAGCTAAGAGAAACAGGCAGAGTGAAGTTGCCAAGACTGGTGCAGTTTTGGAAGGCAAACTGACCGATCTCTGATAATCCATTTGAGAAAGTGACTGTTTTTAAAGCCTTATCGCCATAGAAAGCCTGCGTGTTAATTGTTTGTACACTGCCGGGAATTGAGATAGAGGTTAATCCCGTGCATGACTTAAAGGTATAACTGTCAATTGCAGTGAGATTATTTGAAAGAGTTACGCTTGAAAGTCTTGTGCAGCCATAAAAAGCGCTTGAACCAATGGAAACAACACTGTTTGGTATTGTTACTTCAGTAATATATGTGCAGCCATAGAATGCGTTACTGCCTATATGAGTTATCGATGAAGAAAAAGAGATGCTTTTGATCTTAGCCCTTTTGCTGGCCCAAGGAGCACCGCCTGATGTAGGGAAATCCGTCATGGCGCCTGTACCCTGAATAGACAGCAAGCCACTGTCTTCATTAAGTGTATAAGTTAAATCAGTTCCGCAGCTTCCGTTGTAAACAGCGGCATTAGACTTAAGCGCCGGGAACGATGCGACGGCAATGAATACTGCAAGGAAAAATGCCAGGATCTTCACTTTTTGATGTCTCATAATATACCTCCAAGGAAACACTTTCACTATTTTAATATTTATATATATATTCTCAATGACAGATGTGTCCTTAATCGAACAAAAGTGTAAATAAATTATTTTTTATGACCGATATTCAATAAAATTAAGTTCAATGTGTTACCAAAATAAAATTGTCTTGAAAAAAGTAAAACGAGGCTGATATTCAGCCCCGTTCTACAGTGATTATTTTGCTCAAAAAAGAATTATCTTATCCAGTCTACGGTTATTTCCTTCACATCTCCGCCATCGCGCTTCCTGATGAATTCGGGCGCCACCTGGGGGAACATGGCGCATGACAATACGTCCTCTTCACTCTTGGCGATGTCCTTGTACTGCTTCTTGATAGTCTCGAGCTCAGGTTTAAGAAGATCAGCGGGACGGCATGTGATTACCTCGTCAGATCCGATTGCCTGATTTCTTATCTCTTCATTTACAACGCCCGGGAGCTCGCCGTATTCGCCGCGAAGCAATCCCTTGGATTCTTTAGTAAATGTCTTGTATCTGCCCATGAGAACGTTAAATACGGCCTGTGAGCCAACAATCTGGCTGGTAGGAGTTACAAGCGGAGGATATCCGAAGTCCTCACGAACCCTGGGGACCTCCTGGAGCACCTCCTCCATTCTGTCTTCTGCGTTAGCCTGCTTGAGCTGTGACAGAAGGTTTGAGAGCATTCCTCCCGGTACCTGATAGAGCAGAGTATTGGGATCTACGCGCAATACTTTGGAGCTGATTGTGCCTGCAGACTCCATTTTCGCAGCGACACCCTTAAAGTGGATCGCAGCCTCATTGAGCTTGCTCAGGTCAAGACCGGTATCTCTCACGGTTCCGCGAAGAGTAGCTACCAAAGACTCTGTAGCCGGCTGTGATGTTCCGTTCGCGAAAGGAGACAACGCGCAGTCAACGATATCTACGCCTGCCATAGCAGCCATAAGATATACCATTGAGCCTGTTCCCGTTGTGTTATGAGTATGGAGATGGATCGGAATGGATACCTTCTCCTTCAGTTTCTTAACAAGAGAATATGCATCTGCGGGAAGCAAAAGGTTTGCCATGTCCTTGATGCAGATAGTATCAGCGCCCATCTGCTCGAGAATAACAGCCTTGTTTACGAAGTAATCCTCGTTATGTACGGGGCTTGTCGTGTAGCTCATTGCAGCTTCCACCATGCCGCCGTACTTCTTCACTGCCCTGATCGATGCTTCCATATTACGGATGTCGTTAAGAGCGTCAAAAATACGGACTATATCGATACCGTTTTCGATGGATTTGGCGCAGAAAGCCTCTACCATATCGTCTGCGTAATGGCGGTATCCGAGCAGGTTCTGTCCGCGCAAAAGCATCTGAAGCTTGGTGTTGGGAAGTGCTTTTCGCAATGTGCGGAGCCTCTCCCACGGATCTTCGTTAAGGAAACGCATGCACGAGTCAAAAGTAGCGCCTCCCCAGCATTCGATAGACCAATATCCGATGCTGTCTAATACTTCACATGCAGGAAGCATATCCTCAAGGCGCATACGCGTAGCAGCCTGGCTCTGGTGGGCGTCTCTCAGGATAGTATCCGTGATTTGAAGCTTATTATTTGTACTAAAAAGTTCAGACATTAACAGACCTCACTTAACTTCGAAGAGCAAGTCGCCGCCTGCAACTGTTGAGCCTTGTGCAAGGCTGAGTGAGCCGATAACACCGTCAGAAGGTGCTGTGATCTCGTTCTCCATCTTCATAGCCTCAAGAATAAGGACTACGTCGCCTGCCTTAACAGCGTCTCCGGAAGCCTTCAATACCTTGAGGATCGTGCCGGGCATCGGTGCGATGACTGCGCCTGTGGAAGCTGCTGCGGGCTTTGCTGCCGGAGCAGGTGCTGAAGGCGCGCTTACTACGGGTGCTGCGGCCTTAGCAACAGGCTGAACTGCTGCGCCGTTTGCTCCGATAAGCTCAACGTCCATCTCATATGTCTTGCCGTCTACTGTGATACGATACTTACTCATTTAATTATTCTCCCAACTGATATTTGTGATAAGAAATATTGTTATCTGCGATATATTGCGCAAGAGGGCTTTTCTTTACCTCGCGAAAAGAACGAACCACTACATGATTGGTATCTACGCCGTTCTCTTCGGCGATGCAGGCTACTGCCATTGCTACGATTAATTCCTGATCCACGTTAATGCCTCCTTAAAGCGGGATATTGCCGTGCTTTTTGTAGGGCAATTCGCGTTCTTTAGTCTTAAGCATCTTAAAGGCGCCAGCGATCTTAGATCTTGTCTCTTCAGGCAGGATTACTTCGTCAACATAGCCGTGCTCAGCAGCGATATAAGGATTCATGAACTTCTCATTGTATTCATTGAGGAGCTCTTCCCTCTTAGCAGCCGGATCTTCAGCAGCTTCGATAGCTTTCTTGCCGATGATGCTTACAGCACCCGATCCGCCCATAACAGCGATCTCAGCGATAGGCCAAGCATAGACAATGTCAGCGCCAGTGCCCTTGCTGTTCATTGCGATGTAAGCGCCGCCGTATGCTTTACGCATAATGAGGCTGACCTTCGGAACAGTAGCTTCGGAATAAGCATAGAGAAGCTTTGCGCCGTGACGGATGATGCCGCCGTGCTCCTGCTGTGAACCGGGCAGGAACGCCGGAACGTCAACCAACGTAAGGAGCGGAATATTGAAGCAGTCGCAGAATCTTATGAAGCGCGATGCTTTATCGGAGGCATTGATCTCAAGAGAACCAGCCATATACAGAGCCTGGTTTGCGATGATTCCGATGGTCTCCCCGTCCAGTCTTGCGAATCCTACGATAATGTTCCTTGCAAAGTTTTCCTGTACTTCAAAGAAGCTGCCTGCATCAACAACGGCATTGATTACGCTTCTGACGTCATATGCCTTCTTGGAATCTGCAGGAACGATATCAGCCAAAGAAGCACTGTTATCAACTGCAGTTCCCGGTACTTCAAGAGGCAGATCCTCATTGCTCTGCGGAAGGTATCCCAAGAGCTGACGTACGCCGTTAAGGCATGAGAGGTCGTCAGGATAAACGAAGTGTGCAACGCCAGATGTAGCGCTGTGAACAGCAGCTCCGCCCAATGCAGAAGATGTGATCTCCTCACCTGTTACAGACTTAACGACTGCAGGTCCCGTGATGTACATCTGGGCATAGTCAGTCATGAAGATATAGTCTGTGATGGCCGGAGAATAGCAAGCACCGCCTGCGCAAGGTCCCATGATAACTGAGATCTGAGGAATAACGCCTGAAGCGATAGTGTTGCGGTAGAAGATATCTGCATAACCCGTAAGTGAATCGATACCCTCTTCTATTCTAGCTCCGCCTGAATCGTTGATGGAGATGAAAGGCGCCTTCATTACCATGGCCTTGTCCATAGCCTGGCAGATCTTCTTAGCCTGAGCTTCGCCCAATGAGCCTCCGCCTACCGTGAAATCCTGTGAAGATGCGAAAGCAACGCGACCGTGGATATATCCGTATCCGGTTACAACGCCGTCGCCCGGCTTCTTTTTCTTATCCATTCCGAAATCAGAACATCTTGAAGAGATCTGATCGTTCAGTTCTACGAATGTGCCGTCATCGAAAAGCGCTTCCATACGCTCCCTGGCGGTCAGCTTTCCTGAAGAATGCTGCTTAGCGATCCTGTCAGCTCCGCCTGCCGCAGCTACCTGTTCCCTGCGTGCGTTTAAGCGGTCAATGCCGTTCTGCCATATTGAATCCATATATTCCTCCAATACGTTGTGTACATAAAAGGTCGCAATCAATACCCATATTTTCAATTGCGACCTTATTATATCCTAAATACTTTGATTGTCAAACTATTCTGGACTATGCCTGTTATCTCATGTTTTTGTATTGCCCAAAGTATTTATATTTTATTATGTTTAATGAATAATTCCCAATATTATATGCGACAGTGTGACTGACATAAAATCTCCCCTACCCGTCCAGCTCAATCGAATCAGATATGTAATAGTCAAACCCCTTCTGAACGCAGTATCTGTTGATCTCTTTTATGAGTTTCGCGTCTGTCGTATATTCCAACAGATATATGTCAGCGCCTAATTTCGCATATCTTTCAATATAGTCCCTGAAGTATTCGTGATCTTCAGGATCAGCGCGGCCAAAGCTGTCACCGTCCCAAAGAATCTTCGAGAAGACCGTTTCCTGATTGATCCCCGTAATAACGTCACTCCACTCACCGCCTGCTTCGCAGTAGGCATCCAGGTAGCAGTCTCCGCCGTTAATAATGACATCCAGTCCGGTGTTGACCATTGCGCTCATCATTACGGTAAGACCGTTCATTATCTCAGGTGTAGGATAGTTGTAGTACACATCGCAGTTGTCTACGAAGAAACCGTCTATCCCCTTATCAGCTAATGAAGGTACGAGCTCATCTACAACGAACTTCTGCCACTTTTCTGAAGAAGCATCTATCCAAACCTCTTCATCCCAATGCTCGTACGCGCCAAGTGCGAGATCTTTGTATTCATCGTAGTAATCGCGAAAATCTTCAAGCGATCCGATGTTGATATAGCTATAAACCTTGTGGCCCTTTTCGCGGAACTTCCTAATCTCCCCTGCCCTGAAATTCTGGGCATCAATAACTACAGTCTTGTAATCGCTCAACGAATCTAGGTCATCTTCAACACTGAGAAAGACGCCGTAAAGGTGCTGACTGATCTGTGATTTATTGCAGGAACAAGCCAGCAAAAAAGAAAGTGCCAATAACAAAACTATTAATCTCTTCATAAGCGGAATTATATCACTCGTCAAAACGTGACACTTCAATAAAACGAGGCCGAATCGTAAGATCCGGCCCTGTTATTGATGTGATTTTTTAAAGCTGAAAATTATGATCAGTCGACTTCTGTTACTGTTTCTGTCTGGATTTCAGTGACTATATCAATCACCTCTTCATCTACGACATTTTCGTATTCATCAACTTCATCAGAATCATATGAAGCTGCAGGAGCAACAGGTTCTGTCGAATCAAGTGCTGTCGCAGGAACAAACGGTAAATCTATAGTCTGGTCGACGATGATACTGGCAGAAGAAGAAATTGCTGTATTGCCGTATTTATCTGTAACGACGCAATGGTATTCGCATCCGTTTCTTGAATCTTTGATCTCTAAAGTCAATGTGTTTGTTTTAGCACCGTCATTAACGGAACAGTTTGTCCATACGCCATCCTTGAGCACCTGCCACTGATACTTTAAGCCCTCCCCTTCTGCTACAACAGTAAACGTAGCCATGGTTTTTACTTTGCCATAATAATCCAAAGGGTTAGTTTTGATCTTAACGCCCTTAAGCATCGAAAGCGTTACAGCTTCTGTTGTTAATGATGCACCGTTTTTGTCAGTGATAACGCAATGATAGATGCTGCCGTCACGTGAAGACTTGATCTCAAGAGACAAGGTATCAGTCTTAGCGCCATCGTTTACAGAACAGTTCGTCCAAGCGCCGTTCTTAAGAGTCTGCCACTGATACTTAAGACCGGATCCTTCAGCAACTACTGTAAATGTAGCCATCTCACCTGCTGCTCCGGAGTAATCTTCGGGCTGTGTCTCGATATTCAAAGCTGAAGCAACAGTAAGAGTAACTTCCTTCGTCGTAACTGTTTCACCATTCTTATCAGTTATTACACACTGGTACTTGCTTCCGTTACGTGAATCCTTGATTGCCAATGACAATGTAGCGGTCTTGGCTCCATCATTAACAGAACAGTTGGTCCAGCTTCCATTCTTAAGCGTCTGCCACTGATACTTGAGGCCGGATCCCTGAGCTGCTACCGTAAATGTAGCGGTCTCACCAACACTGCCTGAATAATCTTCAGGCTGAGAAGTAATTGCTAAAGGCGTAGCTACTGTAAGTGTTACCTCTTTGCTTGTTACTGTTTTTCCGAATTTATCGGTGATAACACAATGATACTTACTGCCGTCACGGGAATCCTTGATCTCCATGGAAAGTGTATCGGTCTTAGCTCCGTCATTTATTGAGCAGTTAGTCCAAACACCATTCTTAAGGACCTGCCACTGATACTTCAGTTTGCTGCCGTCTGCTTCTACACTAAATTCAGCATTTGAACCTGAAGGACCTGCATAATCTTCGGGCTGAGTTATTATCTCCGGATCCGGGAAATGTAATGTTGCATTTCCAAAGATTTCATAGATAGATTTTTTAGATGGTTGCGAACTGTCTTCACCATAGCGTACATCTATGCTTTCCCAAAGTTCGCAATTATCCGGGAAATATACATCAGTAAGAGAATCACATCCTTCAAATGCATTATCACAGAGAAAGTTAACGCTGGAAGGTATCTCAATACTCTTTAAGCTGGAGCAATTACCAAAAGCACGTCCATAGATATTGGTAACACCATCCGGAATAGTGACATCCGTGAGATTAGGGCAGTCTTCGAACATTCCATAGTTTATTATTGTTCTGCCCGGTTCAATAGTTGCACTTGTTAATGAATCACTGGTTATGAAAAATTTAACATTATTCGGTATCGTAACATCAGATAATTTAACGTTTATCAAAGATATACGCCAAACATCTCCTGTTACTTCCAAAGTCTCTAAATTAGGTGAATCTTTAACACTTAAACCCCAATACAAGTCACCATATACATACATACTTTTCAAACTGCTCAAATAAAAAGTTTGGAGATATACCAAATAATAATTGGCTTGGATTGTTTCTAAGTTATCACACCCAAATATCCATAAATATTCTACATAGGCAGGAACATCTAAAGTGGTTAGGTTATAACAATAATATAATTCTAAGTTCAAACTGTATCCTTCGCCTTCGAAGATATCCACTGTAGTAATACCGCAACTATTTAACATTACATCGACGCAATTACCATATTCTGACGGCGTAAAGTCAACATCAATATTGACATAATTCAGCGGATGGAAATTATATAATTCTATTCTGGCCAAATCTTTACCGATAAATGTAAGATTCCCGGAAGGACAATCAATACCATATATAGTCAATATTTTTTCTGAAGAACAATCAATGGTGATCTTTGTATTGCTTGTAAAACGGGTTTTCATGTAATCCGTTAAATCATTGACATTGATATACACATCCTCAGTAGAAGGTTTAATAACAATAGTGTCATTAACATAGTATTCCCATGTATAAGAATAATCGGCCGTATGAGAAGCGTAATGATTATTGACAGATCCGCTGGTAACAGCTTCTGATGCCGATGCGATTATCGGTACCGAAGAGATCACGAAAACCGCGATCATAAGTGAAACGAGTCTTTTATAAAGCTTTTGCATAGTAATCCTCCCCATAAAAAGATAAATTCATTATATAAGAATATTGTTTGCCAATTAAGTATTTTATAGAAAAACCTGCCTACAAAATTTAAAAGAGGCCGAATCATCAGATCCGGCCCCGTTTTATTGTTTAAAGATTAATCTTAAGATCAATCGATATCTGTTACTGTCTCAATCTCGGGAACAATCTCGATTACCTCTGCTGCTTCAACAATCTCAGCTACCTCAACAATTTCTGTGATGTCTACGCAATCTGCAGCTGTAAAATCGATTTCAGAAGCTGTAGCATTTACAGAATTAATCTCAATAGGCGGCAAGTCATTAGGATCACGAATTGGCTCCAAGGCCTTTGCAATTGTAAGTGTTACAGTGCTGCTTTCTGCTGAATTGCCAAATTTGTCTGTAACAACACAACGGTATTCACTGCCGTCACGTGAAGATTTAACTTCTAACGACAATGTCTTTGTCTTGGCTCCGTCGTTGATAGAGCAATTTGTCCATGCGCCGTTTTTGAGCACCTGCCACTGATACTTTAAGCCTTCGCCTTCTGCTTCAATTGTAAATGTAGCGGTCTCACCGAGCACATAAGCACAATAATCGCTGGGTTCTGTGACAATAATAACTTCTTTTTTAACCGTAAGTGTTACAGTCTCAGTTGTAACTGTAGCTCCGTTCTTATCGGTGATTACGCACTGATATTTGCTGCCGTTACGTGAATCCTTGATTGCCAAGGTCAATTTAGCAGTCTTGGCACCATCATTAATGGAGCAGTTAGTCCAGCTGCCGTTCTTCAGAGTCTGCCACTGGTACTTAAGTCCGCTTCCCTGTGCAGCTACTGTAAATGTAGCCATCTCACCTGCTGCTCCGGAGACGTCTTCCGGCTGAGTCTCGATTATCAAAGGTGTAGCTACAGTAAGCTTTACCTCATTCGTTGTAACTGTATTGCCGTTCTTATCGGTTATAACACACTGATATTTGCTGCCGTTACGTGATTCCTTTGCTTCCAAAGACAAAGTGTCAGTCCTCGCGCCGTCATTAATAGAGCAGTTAGTCCAGCTGCCGTTCTTAAAAGTCTGCCACTGGTACTTAAGTCCGCTTCCCTGTGCAGCTACTGTAAATGTAGCCATCTCACCTGCTGCTGCGGTGAAGTCTTCGGGCTGAGTCTCGATTTTCAAAAGGGTAACTACATTAAGTGTTGCCTTATTACTTGTTACTGTATTGCCGTTCTTATCAGTAATAACACAATGATAATTGCTGCCATTGCGGGATTCCTTTGCTTCCAAAGACAAAGTGTCAGTCTTGGCGCCGTCTTTAATAGAGCAGTTTGTCCAAGTGTTGTTCTTAAACACCTGCCATTGATATTGAAGGTCTTCGCCTTCTGCTTCTACTTTAAATGTTGCAGTGCTGCCTATATAACCTGTATAGTCTTCAGGCTCCTTAGTAATCAAGTTTACTACGCCAAAATCTATATCGGCTTTGTAAAAGATATCATCGATACTATCATCTATAATCTCATCTTCGTTCATGATGGTTATTGAATACCACTGATCATGAGTGCCTGAGTAATAGACTTTTTCCAGATTATTGGAATCGCCAAATGAGAATCTGTCGATCTGCTTTATGCTTGCCGGAATATATACTGTCTTTAGTTTTGTACATTCATCAAACGCATATGTCTCAATAGAAGATATACCATCAGGAATAATGACTTGCTCAAGATTCCGGCATCCACTGAACATAAAACTAGTAATGCATGTTCTTCCTTCTTCAAAGGTCGCTTTTGTTAAAGATTCAGAATTGCATCGAAAATAAGCACATGTTTTAGGAACGAAGATTTCACTAATTCCAACTTTAGCTAAAGATAAATAATCAAGTTCATCTATATTATTCAAATCGGTTAAGTTATAGCATGAGGAAATAGTAAGCTTTTTTACACCATCAGGTACGTTAGCTGATATGAGAGAATCACTGTTGATTATCTGCAAAGACGTTATATTCAAATTTTCATAGAAATCAAGACGGTCTACATTGCAATTTGTTAAGCCAATCCAATAAAGTGTTGTTTCTTTTTCAAACCTGATAGTATTCAAATTACTAAAATTATAAAATACCATATTGTAGAAGTTATCTAAGGTGCTTCCGCTGATCACTATGTTTCCGGAGGGACAATTATCTCCATAAACATGAATATTTCCAGTTTTATTATGACCTTGGGTATAGAGATTTGAAACATCTATATGAACAGTAGTACTACTATTCAGATAATCTCCCGGCAGATCATACTTGTCAATTATAAGAGTAGTTTTGTAAGTATCAGGTCGTATGATCAAGGTGTTGTCGTCAAAATATTCCCATGTATATGAACCTTTGGCAGTCGTGACGGACCCGGCATCAACTTGAGAAGCAGCCGATACTATGAAAGAAATAGACGAGATGACAAAAATGGCAACCATAATAGTAATGATTGCTTTGAATCGATTACGCATATAAAACCTCCGGTGATAAAACTGAAAAAATTATACAACTATAAAAGAATTTTGTCATGAACGTAATCCGTAAAAAAACAAAGAACGGAGCCGAATCGTAAGATCCGGCCCCGTATAAATGTTGATTAATAGATTAACCCACAGATCAATCTGCTTCTGTTACCGCTTCTGTCTCGATAACCTCTGCGACTTCAAATACCTCAGACGCCTCTGAAACTACTTCCTCAACCGTCTCAACTATATCAACAGTTTCAACAGAATCAACGGTGTCTACTACGTCTACTGTTTCAACAACTTCTTCGGCTGCAACAGAATCCTCAGCCTCGATAACAGTAGAATCAGCCGGAACCTGTACTGCTTTAGCCGGTAAAGAATTGTCAATAATATACAGGGTTACTGTTTCTGATATATAAACATTTTCGTATTTGTCAGTAACGACACAACGATACTGGCTTCCGTCACGTGATTCCTTGACCTTCAAACTTAATGTATTCGTCTTAGCGCCATCGTTCTTAGAGCAGTTAGTCCAGGTGCCGTTCTTCAACACCTGCCACTGATACTTGATATCAGTACCAGCAGCACCAAGGGAAAAACAAGCCGTTTCTCCGAGATTTGCATAACAATCCTCAGGCATAAAAGTGACTACGATTCCCTTAAACAATGTCACTGTGACTTCATTTGTATACTCAGTATTGCCGTATTTATCAGATACAACGCAGCGATAAACACAGCCGTCACGCGATTCCTTCATCAAAACTTTAAAATAATCCGACTTAGCACCATCGTTTATGGAGCAGTTTGTCCAGGTGCCGTTCTTCAATACCTGCCACTGATACTTGAGACCATCACCTTCGGCTGCAACTGTAAACATAATGCTAAAGCCAACAGGACAATCAATAAATTTTTGTCCACCTACAGGCTGCTCAACGATTCTCAGTGACTTATCAACTGTTAATGTAACTTCACTTGAAGTAACAGTTTTACCGTTCTTGTCTGTTATTACGCAGTGATAAACATTGCCGTTTCTGGAATCCTTGATCTCCTGAGTGAATGTTGCGGTCCTAGCTCCATCATTCAATGAGCAGTTTGTCCACGTGCCGTTCTTCAAATACTGCCACTGATATTTGAGACCATCACCCTGTGCTACAACGTTAAATACAGCATACTCACCGATATCACCGGAGTAATCCGAAGGCTGGTCAGTAATAATGAGAGGATTTTCTATTGTAAGAGTTACTTCGTCGGTAGTAATGGATTTATTGAACTTGTCCGTAATAACACAGCGGTATTTGCTGCCGTCACGGGAACTCTTTATTTCTAAGGATAATGTAGCAGTCTTGGCACCATCGTTAATTGAACAGTTTGTCCAAGTACCGTTCTTTAATACCTGCCACTGATACTTAAGTCTGCTGCCTTCCGCTTCTACAGTAAATTCAGCAATAGAACCTGAAGTGCCGGCACAATCTTCAGGCTGTGTTATTATCTCCGGATCAGGAAAATGTAAAGTTGCATTACCAAAGATCTCGTTGATTGATTTATCGGTTGTTACTAAATCAAAGTCAATACCAGAGCGTACAACTATGTTTTCCCATTGCTCGTAATTGCCTGTGAAAAATACATCAGTAAGCGAAGAGCATCCGTCAAATGCATCCTCATTGATATAGATAACGCTAGAAGGTATCACAATACTTTTTAAGCTTGAGCAATTTCCAAAAGCACGATAATTAATTTCGGTAACACCCTCCGGCATAGTAACATCTGCGAGATTAATGCAGTCTTCGAACATTTTAAGGTTTATTTCTGTTCTTCCGGGTTCAATTGCGGCTCTTGTTAATGAATTACTATTTATTAAATACAAACCTCCATTATTCGGTATAGTGAAATCCGAAAATGGTACATTTTGCAATACTGTTTTCCAAACAGTACCTGTTACTTCTATGGTTTCTAAATTAGGTGCTTTATCTACTGCAAATTCATATTGTATGTTTCCATACACATATATGTTTTTCAAACTATTTGTTTCTACAACCAAAAGACTTTTCAAATTATTCGTGGCTTGGATAAATTCCAAATTTTTACACCTAAATACATATAAATAGCTAACATATTCAGGAACGGTTAAACTGGTTATATTATTACAATCATGAAAATCTAAGTCTATGCTATGCATGTTTCCTTCGAAAATATCCGCTGTAGTAATACCGCATCTGTATAAATCTATATTTACATTGTTAAATATATGCGGATATTCAGTCGGAGCAAAGTCAATATCAATATTGACAGAATTCAGTGCACTGAAATCATAGAAATCCAAGAAGTTTAAATCTGTACCGACAAATGTAAAATTGCTGGCAGGACACTCTTGGCCGAATATTTTTAAATTAATATTCAAAGAACAATCTATAGTAATTTTCGTATTACTTGTTAAGCGGGTTTTCATGTAATCCGTCAGATCATTTACATTGATATAGAGATTCGAAGTTGAAGGCAGAATAATAAGCGTGTCATTATCGTAATATTTCCATGTATAAGAATAATTGAATTCCCCCAACCCATATGGTCTATAACTGTTATTCACAGTTCCGCTGTCAACAATACTAGATGCCGATGCGATTATCGATATTGAAGACATCACGAAAACCGCAATTAAAAGTGAAACGAGACATTTTAAATATTTTTTCATAGTATTCCTCCCCATACAAAAATATATAAATATTAAATAAGATATTCGTGTGCCAATCAAGTGTTTTAAAGACAAAAATGTAATAAAAAAACAAAGAATACAGGGTCGAACCAATCAGGTCCGACCCTGTAATTTTCAGCTAATCAGGTTAAAGCAGCGTCAATCGACTTCGGTTACCGTCTCTGCAACTACTTCCTCAACCGTTTCAACTATATCAACAGTTTCAACAGTATCAACGGTGTCTACTACGTCTACTGTTTCAACAACTTCTTCGGCTGCAACAGAATCCTCAGCCTCGATAACAGTAGAATCAGCAGGAACCTGTACTGGTTTAGCCGGTAAAGCATTGTCAATAATATACAGGGTTACTGTTTCTGTTGTATGAACATTTTCGAATTTGTCAGTAATTACACAACGATACTGACAACCGTCACGGGATTCTTTGGCCTCCAGTGTTAATGTATCTGTCTTAGCGCCATCGTTGATTGAACAGTTGGTCCAGACACCTTTCTTCAATACCTGCCACTGATACTTGAGATCGAAACCATATGCTTCTATTGTAAATTCAGCGTTATCGCCGAGATTTGCATAGCAATCAGCAGGATCGGAGAAAACTGTAATAACTTTTTCCGTTGTCAATTTAATTTCATCGGACGTCTCTGAATTGCCGTACTTATCAGAAACAACGCAGTGGTATACACTGCCGTCTCGGGATTCCTTCATCTCAATCACAAGAGTATTAGTCTTAGCACCATCGTTCATAGAGCAGTTCGTCCAGGTACCGTTCTTGAGAACCTGCCACTGATACTTAAGGCCATCACCTTCAGCTTTAATAGGTATTAAAACAATTATGCCTATAGGTACGCTTACTTCTTCTACTCCACCTACAGGCTGCTCAACGATTCTCAGTGACTTATCAACAGTCAATGTGACCTCATCAGAAGTAACAGCAACACCGTTCTTATCGGTAATTACGCAGTGGTAAACAAAACCGTTTCTTGAATCCTTGACTTCCTGTGTGAGCGTTGCTGTCTTCGCACCGTCATTCTTGGAGCAGTTAGTCCATTCGCCGTTCTTCATTACCTGCCACTGATACTTAAGGCCATCACCCTGGGCAGCAACAGTAAATTCAGCAGTCTCTCCTACACGGCCGGTGTAGTCTTCAGGCTGAGTTGATATTTTTAACTCAGTGCCAATATATAGTGCAACAGGATCTGTTTCAACTGTAGTGCCATATTTATCGGTAATTACGCACTTGTACTTCCATCCGTTTTTGGAATCCTTTACCGCAATGGACAAAGAGGATGTCTTGGCACCGTCATTCATTGAGCAGTTAACCCATGCGTTAGCACCCGGCTTCAATACTTGCCACTGATACTTAAGTCCGTCGCCTTCTGCAGATACCAAAAGTATCTCCGTGTTGCCAACATTGCAGTACATGTCAGACGAAGGCTGACCCAAGATCTTAGCTGTCTTACCTTTAACTTTAAGTTTAGCTTCGTTTGAGAAAAGCGTCATACCCTCACTGTCAGTTACGGCACAACGTACGCGCATACCGTTCATAGCCTCTGTGATAGTGAACACCAGTAACGGAAACTGAGCAGTTTCATCATCAAGATCTACCCAATCACCATCTTTGTAATACTGCCACTGGTATGTGTAGTCTTCAGGATCACCGACAGGAAAAACAGTGAACGCTGCATATGAGCCTACAGGGCCTGTGAAATCATCAGGTCCTTTAGCGATAAATGTCGAGTAATGGACATTGGTGACATATGGGAATACATCTTCAAGTGTTTTCTCGGATTCACGATCAAATAATGAATCATAGATCATTATGCTCATAAATTCGTATGCTGAACCTTCAAAGTAAATATCCGTAAGTGAATAGCAATCATTAAAAGCGGTATCATCGATCCTGTTAACGCTGTTAGGAATCGTAACAGACTTAAGATTATAACAATCAGAGAACATATCAGAATTAATCTCTGTTCTGCCCTCTTCAATTACAGCAGAAGTCAACGAATCTGAACTATAGCTGAAAAATTCAATATTGTTAGGAACAACTATCTCCTCATTATCAAAACCGATCAACCGGCAACTATTAAGAGAATCCGGCAACTCAAGATTCTCCAAATCCAAAGAAGCAAGACTTTCAACAGTCAAAGCTTCCAATGTTTCCGGTATCACTAATGACTCAACATTTAAGCAGTCATAAATATAAAAACTCTTAACATTTTTCGGAATAGCAAAACTCTGCAGTTCAAAACAGGTATAAAGATCAAAATAGTTAATATTTCCGCCATTGACTATGTCAAGTGAAGTTGAAGAAGTACTGCCGGCAATAGTAAAATAATCTATATTCATGCCTGCCTTTAATTTGACCGAATTCAGATTATCAAAATTGAATATATCGAGCATCCAGATGTCCGAAGCATAATCGCCGGAGAACACGATCTCGCTGGCAGGGCATCCCAAACCGGCTACGCGAACATAATCACTGTCCAACTTGTTTGAAAAAACAATAAGGATCTGAGTATCCTCAGATACCGTCTCCTGTATGTAATCAGTAAACCAACTAAGTTGAATATTAATAATATTATCAGTAGGAATAATCTTTAACACGTCGTTATCGTAGTATTCCCATGTATAAGAAACTCCGAATTCCGACAAATCAACCTCGCCGTGATCCACCATCTCTACATCTTTAGCCAATACAGCCATCGACATAGACAGCAGCATGATCACAGCCGTCAAAAGAGAAACGAATCTTTTGAAATGTTTTCGCATAATTAACCTCCCTGGGATAAATATAGACAAGAAAATTATACAACTATAAAATATTCTTGTCAGGCGGATTAGTGTTTATTTGTTCGAAAATCTCCTTCTTTTCGAGAAGCTCGAAAAAGGGCGCCTCAAACGAGACGCCCCTCTTAAGATTAACCGAAATGGATTATCAGGAAACTTCCGTTACCGTTTCAACAACAGGAGTCTCAGCAGTCTCGATTGTCTCTGCGTCAACGGTTACGACTGTTTCAACCAAAGCGACAGCTGAATCAGGATCATCGGAGAAATCATCTTCGTCCATCTCTTCGCCCATGTCTTCGTCCATATCATCTGGTTCTCCAATTTCTTCAGGCATAACATACAGAGTAACAGTTCTTGTCTCAACAACAGTACCGTATTTGTCTGTAATTACGCAGTGATACTGGAAACCGTCACGTGATGCCAAAGACAGTATGGTCAAAGTGTCAGTCTTGGCGCCGTCGTTCTTTGAGCAGTTGGTCCAAACGCCGTTCTTCAATACCTGCCACTGATATTTAAGACCCTCGCCTTCTGCTTCGACAATGAATTCGGCATACGCCTGCTCAGGAACATCCTGGGACTCAGGCTCTCTTGTGATCTTGATCTCGCTGCTGATAGTTAGTGTAACTTCATCAGAAATCTTGGAATTGCCATACTTGTCCGTAATCACACAATGATATACGTTGCCGTTTCTGGAATCCTTGATCTCCTGAGAAAGCGTATTGGTCTTCGCACCGTCATTCTTGGAGCAGTTTGTCCATGTGCCGTTCTTCAATATCTGCCACTGATACTTGAGGCCTACGCCCTTTGCTTCAACTGTGAAAGAAGCAATCTGACCAACAGTACCTGAGAAATCTGTAGGCTCCTTGGCGATCCTCAGAGAAGTATCCATTCCCAACATAGCTTCTTCGGAAATAACCTTTGCGCCATACTTATCAGTAATTATGCAGCGATAGCAGTAGCCGTCGCGCGAAGGCTTGATCTCCAATGTAAGGGTATCGGTCTTGGCACCATCATTTACGGAACAGTTCGACCAGCCGTTCTTATCAACCTGCCACTGATACTTGAGGTCTTCGCCCTGTGCCACAACAGTAAATGTAGCATATTCGCCTTCATAGCCTTCGAAACATTCAGGCTGTTCAAGGATCTCAAGCTGTACTCCGATCGTAAGCGTAACAGGATCTGTCGCAATTTTATTTCCATATTTATCAGTAATTATGCACTGATACTTGCAGTTGTTTCTGGAAGCTTTGGCCTCTAACGTTAATATATCCGACTTTGCACCGTCAGTAACAGAGCAATTAACCCATGCTTCAGCGCCCGGCTTCAGTACTTTCCATTGATACTTAAGACCATCACCTTCTGCCTCTACCAAAAAGATAGCTAAATCGCCTTCGCAGCAGCTAAAGTCTTCAGGCTGTTCAACGATCGTTGCACACTTGCCATTTACTGTAAGCTTAGCTGGCGTTGAGGTAAGCGTCATGCCTTCACTGTCAGTAACAGCGCAGCATACATCCATGCCGTCCATCTCATCTATAATCATGAATGTCAGATTTGGAGTCGTAGCACTCTCAACATCAATATCTATCCATTCTCCATCCCAAAAATACTTCCACTGATATGTGAAGTCATTCGGATCACCGTCAGCGACAATGCTAAACTCGGCAAAGGAGCCTGCAGGACCAGTGAAATCTTCAGGTTCTTTATAGATAAAAGTATCAAAATGGATATCAACACCTTCAAACAGTTCATAAATGCTGATATCAGAGATTCCCTCCTTCGTATAGTTATAAACAGTGATCTCCTCCCATTGTGATCTAGATCCATAATAGAAAATATCAGTCAGATTGTCACAGTATTCAAAAGCAGAATCATCAATCTTAGTAACGCTGTCAGGGATAACAACTTCATAAAGGTTAGTGCATTCTACGAATGTTTTATACTCAATAGATGTAACGCCATCAGGAATATCAATATATAGGAGACCGGATTGCTTGAAAGCAGCAGCACTGATCGTATCTACGGATTCAGGCAGATAAATATCAGAAAGATTCCAGCAATGATAAAAAGCACCATACTCTATGGTTGTAACACTATCAGGGACACCTACATACTCAAGACCCGGACAATCCGCAAACATTTGAGTATGGATACTTGTAGATCCGTCTTCGATAAAAGCATTAATTAATGAAGCACTACTGTTTATACGGAAATCTTCAAGTGTATTTGGAACATAAATTTCTGTCAGATTGAGATTAAATAAATAGCAGTATTCAAGAGTCTCCGGTATCACGAATTCATCAAATGACTCACCCAAACTGCCCATAGATAAACCCTTTAATGTATCCGGTATTGTTATCGTTTCTACGTTATAACAATCATTAATATAGAAATCACTAATTTTATCAGGTACTACAACATTCACCAGATTTTCACAAAAGCCGATAGAAAGTGTTGAGATTGAGCCGCCCTGGAATATGTCTGTTGAGCTTAATCCGCAATCAAGAATAGTGAGCCTGTCTAAATCCAGACCCCGCTTTAATTTGATCGAATTTAGATCACTGAAAAAGGTAATATCCATCGCCTTTATATTTTCAACATTTGATCCTGTAAAAACGATCTCTCCCGAAGGGCATCCGGAACCGTTTAAATTTATATAACTAATGTTATACAGATACGAAAGATCAATTATGATCTCTGTGTTTTCTGTATATTTCAAGTAATAGCTATCTGTAAAATGAGCATCATTAAGGAAAATGTTAGATGTTCTGGGTTTTATCAGTAATAAATCGTTATCGTAGTATTCCCAAGTGTAATAGCACTCCAATTCGGGCAGATCAACCTCTCCTTCTTCGAGTTTCTCTACATCCTTAGCAAATATTGTCATAGACATAGACAGCAGCATTATCACAGCTGTCAAAAGAGAAACGAATCTTTTGATATGTTTTCGCATAAAATACCTCCTTGGGATAAATGATTTTAAATTAATCAACTGCTGTTACTGCTTCGGCATCTGCTTCAGGAACAGTTTCGATTACCTCAGTAATCTCAATAATCACAGAATCCTCAGATGTGTCTGCAGTATCCTCTGCGTCAGTTACTTCCTGTATCTCAACGATTTCAACATAATCTGCATCCGCGTTGCTTTCTGCAGGTGATGAATCAGCTTCTGCACTTGCAGCTACAACCCATAAATCAATAACATAGAGCTCAGTAGGTTCAGTAGTCAATGTATTTCCATACTTATCTGTTACAACACAATGGTATTGCAGTTGGTTACGGGATGTCTTTGCTTCCAATGTAAGCTTGTTTGTCTTAGCACCGTCGTTTATCGAGCAGTTAATCCATGTGCCGTTCTTAAATACTTGCCATTGATATTTCAGCCCCTCACCTTGTGCTTCTACAACAAAATCAACAGAATCTCCTACATTAGCAAATATGTATTCTTCGGACTCAGATACAATAGCCAGAATTTTGAGGATCGAAAGAGTAGCTTCTCTTGTTGTAACAGTAGCTCCCGACTTGTCTGTAACAATACAGTGATACTTCAATCCGTCACGGGAAGCTTTGATCTCTAGTGACAATGCAGCTGTCTTAGCGCCGTCATTAATGGAGCAGTTCGTCCAGGTACCATTCTTATATACCTGCCACTGATACTTAAGACCTTCGCCCTCTGCTACGACCGTGAACTCTGCGGTTTCTCCCGCGTGACCTGCAAAATCAGCTGGCTGTGTCTTGATCGAGAGCGGTGATAAAACTGAGAGCGTAACTTCATTAGTTGTCACAGTATCACCATATTTATCAGTAACGATACAATGATACTTGCTGCCGTTACGGGAATCCTTTATAGCCAAAGACAGCGTTGCAGTCTTTGCTCCGTCATTAATTGAGCAATTTGTCCAGGTACCGCTCTTTAATGTCTGCCACTGGTATTTAAGTCCGCTGCCTGCAGCATTTACGGTAAACACAGCAGTGTCACCGGCATATCCTGAGCAATCTTCAGGCTGTGTCTTTATTTCTAATGGATTTCCAACAGTCAATACGACTTGCTTAGTTGTAACTGAATAACCATATTTATCGGTTATTACACACATATACACGCATCCGTCACGTGACTCCTTGGCTTCCAAAGCCAAGGTATCGGTCTTTGCTCCATCTTTAACAGAACAGTTTGCCCAGTAAGTAACCTTATTTACCTGCCATTGATAAGTTAATTCTTCACCGTCAGCAATAACATTAAATGTAGCTGTTTCACCGGGCGCACATATAATGTCTTCTGGTTCTTCTAAAATAGTTATTGATTTGCACACGTTAAGGATTGCTTCATCAGAAGTACATGTCAGTCCGGTAGAATCAGTAACTACACAATGTACTCTTAAACCATTTCGTTCTTCAGAGATAGGGAATTCTAACTGAGCTGTTTTTGCGCTCGGAACCATGAAGTTGATCCAGGTGTTATCCTTCAGATATTGCCATTGATAACTTACGATCTCGCCGTAAGTTTCAACGTTGAAGAAAGCTCCGTATCCGACAGGCCCTGTAAAGTCCTTTGGCTGTGTTTCAAACAGATCGAGATCATCGATCCAGATGTCGGCATCACCGAAGATTTCATCTATAGTCTTCTCGGAAACAGTCTCATTCCAATCACTGTAGACAGTTATGTTATTCCATTGAGCACGAGAACCCGTGAAATAAACATCTGTAAGATCATCGCATTGCAGGAATGCCGATTCATCGATCTGAGTTACACTCGCAGGAATCAGAACTTCACTCAAATTATCGCAGCCTCTGAATGTTGCATATTCAATGGATGTAACTCCATTAGGAATATTAAACGACTCAAGTCCGGTATTGCGGAATGCACCTCTGCCGATCGATGTTACTGAATCAGGAAGTTCAATTGAAGTTAGATTGGAACAATTCGTAAACGCATTGTATTCAATTCGTGTTACACTGTCAGGAATATATACGTCGGTAAGATTTGAGCAGAAATGAAACATATTCAAGTCAATCTGTTTTCTCCCGGATTCAATTGAAGCTTCCTCCAAAGAATCTGACATGATAGTAAATCTTTCGCAGGAAACGGGTACATTTATTTGAGATATACCGACATTAAAGAGAGAACAAGACTTAAGAGTCTCAGGTATTTCAAAATCAACGAGCTTGGGTGAATTTTCGACATAAAGAGCTTCCAGGTCATCCGGTACAGCAATGCTTTCAACATTAGCACAGTCAACGAGTACAAAACGTTCCAGATTAGAGGGAACATTTACATTTACTAAATTGCTGCAATTCGTTACTTGAATATCATCAGTGTATAATTGATCGAAAATATTAATATTATTAAGACCGCTGTCGTAAATACCAACCCAATCGATATATGCGTCATCATCAAAATAAACAGATTCCAATGAATCAAAATCATGGATACTGATATTATAGAAACCGTCTGATATTCCGTCACCGCCGATAATTAAGTTGCAACTGGGACAATTAGCACTATGAATACTCAGAGCGGATCTATATACCGGATCAATATAAATATTTGAAACGTCGATATATATCGTAGTATTGCTGCTTAAATTTATTGAAGGCAGATCATTTTCGTCAATGTTAATTAACCAACCCTCAGGGTAAAGCTTCAACAGATCGTCACTGTAATACTCCCAAGAATACGAACAATAATTAGCGGTTACATGTCCTGAACTTATCAGAGTGTTCGCAGACACAATCATCGAAAACATAGAAACGACAAACGCAGCCACCATCACAGTGACAAGCTTTTTGATAAAACTTCGCATAAAAAACCTCCCGGGGAAAATAATAAATTAATTATATATCTATCAAAATACTTTGTCAGGCGCTTTCTGGCATTTGTAACATGACAAAAAGAGGCCGAATCCTAAGATCCGGCCCCCGAATTAGTTTTGATTAGAAAATCAATCTATGGCTTAATCGACCTCTGTTACCGTCTCTGTCTCGATAACCTCTTCGATTTCAACTACCTCAGATACCTCTAAAACTTCTGAAGCAGCTTCGGCTTCTGGTGCTTCTATGGTCTCAGTGTCTTCGAAACAATCAGATGCTACACAATTAGTAATATCCGGCGATGTAACATCAGGACTTCCAACGCTCCTTTCAATTACAGTCATTTCACTAACGTAAAGAGTAATATCTTTGCTTGTCTCTGTTTGTCCGTACTTATCGGTTACAACACAATGATATTTCAATCCATCGCGCGACATCTTGGCTTCCAAAGTCATTGTATCTGTCTTTGCGCCGTCATTGACAGAACAGTTAGTCCAAGTGCCGTTCTTAAATACCTGCCATTGATATTTCAGTCCGTCACCATGAGCTTCAATTGTGAAATCAACATATGTACCTCTAAATGCAAGTATTTCATTTTCAGGACTATTAACTAGAACGAGCTGGTTTTTCATTGTCAGCGTAACTTCTTTCGACGTTACAGAATCACCGTTCATGTCGGATACGATACAGTGATATTTGCACCCGTTACGTGATTCTTTTATCTCAAGTGAAAGTGTATCTGTCTTAGCGCCGTCATTCATGGAGCAGTTTGTCCAGGCTCCATTCTTATATACCTGCCACTGATATTTAAGGCCTTCTCCCTGAGCTTCAACATGGAAAACTGCAGTTTCACCGGTAGCACCGGAGAAGTCTTCAGGCTGTGTCTTTATCGATAAGGGTTTGAGAACTGACAATGTAACTTCGTCGGATATCATTGTCTCTCCATACTTGTTTGTTACTACACAATGATATACGCTTCCGTCGCGGGAATCCTTGATCAGTAGAGTCAATGTGTCTGTCTTGGCTCCGTCGTTTATGGAGCAGTTAGTCCATGTGCCGTTCTTAAGGATCTGCCACTGATATTTGACGCCTTCACCATAAACTTCAATATGGAAATCTGCTATATCACCAGCGTACCCGGAGCAATCCTCAGGCTGGGATTCGATAACGAAAAGCTTAGTCATATAAAGAGTTGCTACATCTGAAGTAACGGATGAACCGTACTTATCAGTGATAACGCAGCGATATTGGCTTCCGTCCCTGGATTCTTTTATTTCCAAAATTAGCATAGGTGTTTTAGCACCATCTTTGATCGAACAGTTAGTCCAGACGCCGTTCTTAAGGACTTGCCACTGATACTTAAGGCCTTCGCCTTCAGCATTAACATAGAGCTCGGCCATTTCGCCGGGCATTCCATAATAGACATCAGATTGATCTATTATTCTTAATGTTGATTCTGTTGCAATGATCGCAGCAGAATTTGAGAAAGACGGTCTGCCGGTAACGTCACGCACGACGCATCTTACAAGCCAATCAGCACTTTCTTCAGTGATTGGTATTTCAAGCGTCGGTGTTGTGGCGCTTTCCACCGTTAGATCTATCCAGTCTTCCGTTCTAAAGTACTGCCACTGATAGATGTAGTCATCAAGGTCACCTTCCGGTATGACATTAAATACTGCATTTGAGCCGATAGGGCCTTCATAATCTTCGGGCTGTGTAACTATAAAATCTCCGAAATGGATCTCAGCGTCACCGAAGACATCATAGATAGACATTTCAGAAACTGAATCAGTCTCTCTGCAATGGATCGTGATAGCTTCCCATTCTGTTTTTGAGCCATCGAAATATACATCGCTCAAAGCATCGCAGAAATCAAAAGCAGTCTCTTCAATCGTGGTTACGCTTGAAGGAATTGAAACTGTGCTGAGATTCTCGCAGCCTCTGAACGTTGCATACTCGATCCTTGTAACGCCGTCAGGAATATTGATCGATTCGATTCCTGAACCGATAAACGCACCGGCACTAATGGTATTTACGCTTGAAGGAAGCTCAATTTGACTTAAGTTATAACAAAAACCGAATGCGCTGTATGAGATCAAAGTAACTCCGTCCGGGATGGATACACTTGAAAGATTGGTACATAATTTGAACATATCTCGACGGATATAATTGAATCCGGACTCAATAGTTGCAGTTTCTAAGGACTCGGAATTTATTCTAAAATCCAGGCAATCACCAGGGACGGTAACATCAGTTAAACCGACATCAGTCAAATAACACCAATCAATCGAATCAGTGATATCAAGATCTGTCAAATTAGGCAGATCCCATGCATCAAGCAATTGGAAATACATCGGAGTCTGAATGGTAGTTACGTTCTCACAGGATTCAAATAAAGCATATCTGATTCCTTGAGGTATTACTGCATCTACGAGATCGTTACAGCTGACAAAATGAAGTTCAGGTGTATCAACGCCTTCGAAAATATCAACAGAAGTAATTCCGCAATTATTGAGCTCGATATAACTCAAAGTTGTGCATTCATCGAAAGTAACTTCTTCAAGAGTCATAAATCCGCAGAACAAGAAACGGTCAAAACTTTCGAGTGAATCACCGATAATGCTGAGCTTTCCGGAAGGACAATTATGGCCATAAATCTCCATATAGCCTCTATGCCACCAGTATTCGCCTCTAAACAGATCAGAGACATCGATCTCAACAAGAGTGTTACTCGTAAAATAGTCATAAACATCTGAAGAAAGATCATACCAATTGATTACGAGATTAGTTGTTGAAGCATAGATTTTAAGAACATCATCTGCAACGTAGTATTCCCACGAGTATGAATAACCGTAATCTACGTTTTCAACAATTCCTGATTTAGTATCCGAAGCAGCAGATACAAATGCGGTCATGGATAAGACCATAACGACAGTTGTTAAAGCCGCAACGAACGATTTGAGTTTCTTGCGCATAAAATACCTCCCGGGGAAAGATTTAACAAAAAAATTATACAACTCTTAAATATCTTTGTCAGTTGATTTTAGGATTTATAATATGGAAAATCTCTTTTCGAGAGCTTCGAAAAAGTGCTGTGATTCACTTCCGTAAGAAAAGTGCGTATAAAGTGTAGTAAAACACTTAAATCACGCACGGATTCACGCAAATATCCCCCAACTAGCGTAAAACTGTGCCTAAATCAGGCCGATTCACGCACAAATTACGCACGGACGAAAAAGTGTTTGGGAAAGTGTGCAAAACCGACCGGAAAGCGGACGAAAAAGTGCAGTAATCAGCTTTAAAATAGTGCTTTTCACGTACTATGCAATTCAGTTCAATGAACTTCACGTAATCTTCACGAAAACTGGTCTTTTCTTGAAGGAAAAATACAAATTACCTTTAATTTGCAAAAAAGCTTCACGAAAAACGCTAGAATCGTGAAGTTTTTGTACAGACACGAAAAAAGGGCGCCTCAAGAGACGCCCTATCTTAAGATAAAATCAAATAATTTGTCAGGAAACTTCAGTTACAGTCTCAACTGCTACATCCTCAACAGTCTCAACTACTTCTGCTTCTTCAACTACAACGGGTTCAACAGCTTCCTCTGCCTCAATAACAGTTGAATCAGCTGTTGAGCTATTTGATAAAGGTGCCAGTGAATCTTCGCTGACAATATAGAGATAAACGGATCTTGTTGTAGCTACATTTCCGTATTTGTCAGTGATTACACAATGATATTCGCGTCCGTCACGGGAAGCACTGGCCGCCTGTGTTAATGTGTTTGTTCTTGCCCCGTCATTCAAAGAGCAGTTAACCCACTCACCGTTTTTCTTAAACTGCCACTGATATTTAACTCCATCACCTTCAGCTTCTACGGTAAATATTGCAGTTTGACCGGAAACAGCGAATTGAGATTCCGGTTCAGCAGCTATGTACAACTCATTGCAGACAGTCAGCGCGACTTCATCGGATGTCACAGTCGCGCCTGTCTTATCAGTTACGATGCAGTGATATACGCAGCCGTTACGGGATTCCTTGATCTCTAAGGAAAGCGTATTAGTTCTAGCTCCGTCATTGATGGAGCAATTTGTCCAGGTACCGTTCTTCAGTACCTGCCACTGATACTTAAGACCTTCACCCTGCGCTTCTACTATGAACTTAGCTGTATTGCCGACAGAGCCGGAGAAATTGGCAGGCTGTTCAACAATACTCAGAGAAGCTTTGACTGTTAAAGTAACCTCAGCTGTAGTAACAGTATCACCATACTTATCGGTAATTACGCACTGATAAACGTTTCCGTTCCTGGAATCCTTGATCTCCTGAGTAAATGTAGCGGTCTTAGCACCGTCATTCTTGGAGCAATTTGTCCAGGTGCCGTTCTTCAATACCTGCCACTGATACTTAAGGCCCTCACCTTCTGCTGATACATTAAACACAGCATAATCACCTACAGGACCGGAGTAATCTTCAGGCTGCGTAGTAATAGCTAAAGGAGTTACAACAGTAAGTGTAACTTCATTGCTTGTCTCAGTTTTTCCGTTTGTATCAGTAACTATACAATGGTACTTGCTGCCATTTCTTGAATCCTTAGCTTCAAGAGATAATGTGGCTTTCTTTGCGCCATCATTAATGGAACAATTTGTCCATGTACCGTTCTTAAGAACCTGCCACTGATACTTAAGACCTTCACCATTTGCTACAACGGTGAATTCAGCAGTTGAACCAATCGGACCAGTATAATCTTCGGGCTGAGTCTCGATCAATGAACCCGTAAAATGAACCGTAACACCTTCAAAGACATCATAGATACTCATATCAGAAGTGCCTACAGATGAAAAAGGGTCATCTTCATTTCTAACATGCGTTATTGTAATACTCTCCCATTGATCACGAGTACCATCAAAATATATGTCTTTAAGAGAAGCACTGCCAACAAAAGCACGATCATCAATTATTGTTACAGTAGCAGGAATCGTAACCGCACTTAAGTTATCACAACTTGCGAATGCGCAATAATTTATTGAAGAAACACCATCCGGAATTATAAAACTATCAAATCCTGTGTTAAAGAAAGTGCCAAAACCAATGTAGTTTAATGAATCCGGAAGATCAATGGAGGTTAAACTCGTACAATCCCAAAAAGCACTATGATCAATTTTCGTAACACTATCAGGAATACTAATTTCAGTTAAGTTTGTGCAACTACCGAACATGCTTTGATTCAAAACTGTTCTGCCGGGTTCGATGGTCGCGTTTTCTAAAGTTGCAGTATTAATTCTAATGTTCGCATCATTATTAGGTATAACAATACCGGTTAAACCAACATTTCTAAAATAAAGATCGTTAATCGTGTCCGGAATATCAAAACTGGTCAAAGCAGGTAAATCTTCAGCATGAATAGTTTTCGTATTATCGGATACTGCAATTTGTTTTACATTATTGCATTCTCTAATATCGAGATTAGTTACGTAATCCGGGATTATCACATAGGTCAAGTTCTGACAATCCGTAACAAAATAATCAGCAGCATTTGCCCCTTTAAAAAGATCTATAGTACTGCAACCGCAATTTTCTACTCTTAAATATCTCAACGATGGACAATTATCTATTTTCACAGTTTGCAGACTCTGGAAATTATAAAAGCTAAAACTATTAAACTTATCCATTTTGCTTCCGGTTATGGTAATGTTTTTTGTTTGATAATTGTTACCATATATAGATATGCCTACTGGATTATATGAATAAGTTACAACATTAGATACGTCTAATACGACTTTAGTATTACCGGAAAAATGATTCTGAACATACGTTGATAAATTATTAATATCTAAAATAAAAGAAGAACTCGATGTAGGATAAAACTTTAAAATATCATTGTCATAATATTCCCAAGTATAGGGATAATACTCATTAACAGTACCACTTGCTAACAACGAAGCAGAACGGGCATAATGAACCGTAATACCTTCAAAGAGTTCATCGATAGTATACTCATAATCAGGTATCTCAATGTTTTCCCACTGTTCCCTTGTGCCTTCATAATATACATCCGTCAATGAATTGCTGTTCAAAAATGCAGCATCATACAGAACTTCTAAAGATTCGGGAAGCGTAACAGAAGTTAGATTATTACAATTGCAGAATGTCCATGGTTCAATAGTTGAAACACCACTGGGTATGGCAATTGTCTCAATTCCTGAATTATAAAAAGCATACATATCGATAAAACTTACAGAATCCGGAATTACTATACTTGTGAGACTGCTACAACCAGAGAAAGCATCACAACCAATGCTAGTTATACTATTTGGAATACTAACACTGCTTAATTCCGAACAACAGTAGAACATATAATCGGATATTGATTTCCTGCCGGATTCAATAGTCGCAGATCTCAAAGAAGAATGCCTAATATAAAAATCTTCACAAGTTTTAGGAATGTAGATATTGGTTATACCTACTTCCGTTGCATTAAAACTCTTTAATCCGCTTGGAATAGAAAAACTCTTAAGATTGGGTAATGAAATAAGCGATAAGCTTTCCAGATTTCCGGAAAGAGTTAGATTTTTCAAATCATCACAATATTCTACATCTAAAGCCTTAACGCAATCAGGAATGGTTAGCGCTTCCATTCCATTACATTTATAGACTATCATTTTTTCTATAGTTGCATTTGTAATAGTTATAGCAGAATCGCAATCATATACTTCAAGTGTATTTAATGAAGTACCTTCTTTAAAACATACAGATCTAAGAGTGGAGAATCGAGAAATATTGATAGAGTTGATCTCATTTACATTATAACCAGTTAAAGTAATGTTCGTAATTTGAATATCAAATCCGTTAAAACAAATGTATTCAGAAGATTCACCAAAATCGGCACGGGAAAAATCAAAAACCAGTTTTGTTTCTTCTGAAATATGATTAGTCAAATTAGAATCTGCTAAAAATGTAACATCTCCACTTGTCGGATAAATCTTTAAAACATCATTAGAATAATATTCCCATGAATAATAATTGCCTAACGATCCACTGTCTACCAACGTCTCAGCCTGAGCCGATACGACTGCTGACATTGAGCAGATCATAACTATAGCTAACAGCACCGAGATTAATGATTTAATGTGCTTTCCCATAAAGTTCCTCCTGAAAATTAACTTGAATATAAATAACCGCAAACACTTACCCTGTCTTTGCGTTTTGTAACATGAAAATGTATTCGGAATACTCGGCCGGGAGCACTAATTCGGGCTGATCATCGATCTTGCGGCCGAGTTCGGAGGTTCCTGCCTCCACTGCCCTTAATTCAGATTCTATCATGATGCATCTGTTCATACAGTACATCATGCTCTGATCGTCGCCGGCCTGAGAGTAAAGCGAGATAGAATAACTGAGCATTTCGATATAATCAACATATTCGGACAGTTCGTATTTATTGTTGCTTACTGCCCTGTCCTTGTATTCAATCATGCCGGTTATGTCGCCGCGAGAGAAAACGCAGCGAGCCTTGGCGTCATTTGCTAAAGCAAGATTAGGGTTATTCTTCAGCATCCTGTCAGCGATCTTTTCCATGTCTTCTGTCGATTGAGCATTTAAGAGCAAAACCTTCTGAGCTTCCGTATATGACGGATATATCTTTGCTGCGCTCTCGTATTTATGGATAAACAGGAAGAAAGAAGCCAGTCCGAAATATACGGAGAATGCCATAAATACCGGTGATAACACATACATCAGGGATAGATTATCGGTATTGATTACTTTGCGCCTGTCTTCGGAAGCTTCAACGACAACTGCAAGCAGGATTAATGCCAGAGAGATGAACTGCATGTCAAAGTCGAACAGCAGGTGCAGGATCATCATCGTTAAAAGGACTTTGTCCTTAAATGCAGCTTTACGGAATGCCCGAAAAACAGTAACGACGGCAATTATAGCCGGAATCCAGCCGATATCGAGTAAAAGCTGTATGAAGTCATTGTGAGCATGCACGACGCTGTAAACACCTGTCTGGAACGAGCCTTGCGAATAATAATATCCGTAATAACCAAGCCCGAAGGGGTGCTTCAGAATAACAGGCAAAGCATCATAAGAATATAAGAGTCTTCCGTAGAAAGTACTCATATTTGTCAAAGAAGACAGTTTATTAACTAGATAAACGGCTCCAAGCGCAGTAAATACGACAATGCAACCGAGAGCAATGAGCTTAATCTTCTTCTCTTTTACCCGGATTACATAGACAATTGCCGTAATGAATGTAAGAACCAGTACGGTTCGGCTACCGCTCCAGGCGATGCCGGCCAGATAAACAACACAGATGATCCAGTCCTTGAGCTTCTGTTTCTCGCTGAAGAGCACGAGGATCAGACAGATAAGAAGGAACATCGCGAAAGTATTCGGATATTCAAAGAAGCCCCCTAACCGGCCACTAACAGTTATATGGCCCTTCAAGGCTTCGATGGGGCTTAACAGTGCAGAAACAACGGTCATGACTACGCCTGACAGCGGAATATACTTTAAGATATCTTCCTTCCCTGTTGCATAAATGACAAAGAGCAGCAACGGCAGATATTTCAATACGCCGAGCCAGACCATTCCTTTGTCAACGGCCCAAAATGCGGTCAGGATATTAAAGACAACAACGCTGAGAGCAAAGAAAAGCGGCCAGCCGTAACGGATCTCGATCCTCTTATTCTTAAATGCCTCAATGAAAAACAACACGATTAAAACAGCCGCCAACAATGCAGACTGCCATTCATAGAAAATACCTGTTAAGAACGGGATCACCGCCATAAGAATCTGAAGCGGTGTGCTCGATACCTTTAATTTAGTATTATGCGTGGTTTTACGCGTGTTTTTTTTCGAATTTTTCGATGAGCGGCCCATGAAACGATTATATCACAAATATTTGATGTGGTTTTACCTAATAAGAGAGCTGACTCATTTGAGCCAGCCCTTTGTAATTAGTCCTTAATGATCAGGAATCATATCAAGCAACTAAGATATCGCCGATAGTCATATAAACAGTTTGCGTTGTAACTGTATTCTGATATGCATCGGTTATTACACAACGATACATTGAATCAGCGCGTGACTGCTTGATCAATAACTGTAAGGTATCGGTTCTGGCACCATCATTGAGGGAGCAATTTACCCATGCGCCGTTCTTATATGTCTGCCACTGATACTTGAGGCCGTCACCCTGAGCAACTACATGGAAATGTGCCATGTAACCGATGGGGCCATAAGCATTATTAGGTTCATAGATAATCTCTAACGGTGTATTTACCGTCAATGTAACTACATTAGACGTTACTGTCTGCTGGTCTGCATCAGTAACAACGCAGCGGTACTGAGCTCCGTTACGGGATGCCTTTGCTTCAAATGACAATGTTGCTGTCTTAGCACCGTCATTCTTAGAACAATTGACCCAAGCGCCGTTCTTATATGTCTGCCACTGATACTTAAGACCGTATCCTGTTGCGAGGATACTGAATTCAGCCGTAGAACCGGTCGTTGCTTCACAGCTTACGGGTTCACTCTTGATGCCAAGTGGGATCAGGACGTTCATATATACTATATTCGAATAAATAGTTTCCTGATTCTCATCAGTAATTGCGCAGCGGTAATGTGTTCCGTTACGGGATGCCTTTGCTTCAAGCGACAATGTAGCTGTCTTTGAACCGTCTTTAATTGAACAGTTAGCCCAAGAGCCATTCTTCATAACCTGCCACTGATACTTGAGGCCTTTTCCGGATGCTACGACATTAAATGTTGCTGTAGTACCTTCAAGTCCTGAATAATCTGAAGGCTGAGTCGTGATCGAAAGAGGCGTAACGATTGTGAGAGTTACTTCGTCAGATGTTACATAATCATCAATGTCATCAGTGATAACGCAGCGGTACTTTAGACCGTTACGTGAGTCCTTAGCTTCGAGCGACAGAGTTGATGTTCTCGCTCCGTCATTGATAGAACAATTAGTCCAGGCTCCTGACTTATAGACCTGCCACTGATACTTAAGATCAGTACCCTTTGCGACTACAGTAAATGTGGCCGTCGAGCCTGCAACGCCGGAATAGTCAGAAGGCTGAGTCTCGATTGAGAGCGGATCACCTTCAAGCTGAGGTATCTCAAGCTGAGCTGTGATCACATATCCGCACTTTGAGCAGTGAGCACCCTGAGTAAGGCCTGAATGTGTATGTGTTGCAGGAACTGCTACATCATAGACTACTTCGTGTCCTTCTGCCTTTATAGTCTGCTGAGCTACCAATACTTCACCGCAGCGTTCGCAGTGAGAACCTGCCGTAAGGCCGTCATGCGTACAATCTGCAGGAACAGCAGGATCATCGACAAACTTATGTCCTAAAGCCGGGATTACTTCCTGAGCATCGAGAACCTTGCCACAGTATTTACAGTGAGAACCTGCCGTAAGTCCGTCATGCGTACAATCTGCCGGGACTTCTTCATCATCTACAAAGGAGTGATCTGTAATAGGTGTTTCCTCTTGAGCAACAAATACCTCATGGCATCTTGAACAATGAGATCCTTCTGTAAGACCGGTGTGCTCGCAAGTAGCCTCAACAGCTTCATCGATTACTACATCATGACCTAATGCCGGAATCTCTTGTGGAGCAGCGAAACCCTTACCGCAAACAGAGCAGTATGAAGTTTCTGTCCAGCCGGAATGTGTGCAGTCAGGTGCTTGTGCGGCATGATGAGCGATGGTGTGTTCGCAATTGAAATATATAAAATTATTGAAATCCCAGGGATTCATGTACTCAATATTTTCACTAGCGTTAACTTCGCAACGAACACAATAAAAATATGTCTTACCCTTTGTAACGTCCTGATCAACAAAGGATGTACTATCGTAAGTGTATCCTATGTAATCCCACATGCTGTATAAGTCTTTTCTGTAGATATCATAACAATATGCGCCACTAACAGCATCCCATGACAATTCAACACCTGCACATGAAGCATTGATTGTCAGATCCATATAATTTTTAAATTTGCAATTATTGATCTCGAGCGCGTCATCAGTATATGTCGTATACGTCTTTTCTGCATATGAATACGTCGCATAATTATATCCACATCTATATGTATATTGATAATAAGCATCACGCGAAGAGTAATTCGCCATGAAAAGCATTAACGGATAGCCGATAGTGCCATTATCACAGTTCGTAACATCGACAAGATAATTCATTCCTCTGCCACACGAGACGATATTCCACATGTGAGCACCGGTAGTGTTTCCACTTACAAAAGTTCCTGATGCCAGGATACATCTCAAATCGTAATCCTCGAATTCAGACAGATCAAACAGGAGCTTAAAGGCTTTGGAATATCCTTCACAGACGACTTTTGTATTTGGATCGTTATCGAAAACATATACCCACTGCCATGGGTCGCCGTAAGCAACACCGCCAGCGGCTGCATTATCGTTATAATCCGTCAGCTCACAAATTACATTCTTATAAGCATAGATTTTTTCCCAGTCAGTTAAATAAGCGTACTCATCAACGATAGCCTGTGCATTTGCATATGCAGCGTTTGCTCTGGCAACCTCGCTTGCCTTAGTCGCATAGTAAGCTGCATCGTCTTTATCATACGAATTGGGATCAGCATAATCTACAGAAACCGGGAAGGTGTATTCAAGACCGCCAACAACATGAAGAAGATATTCGCCGGTGTTTATGTCACGACCCAATTCAAATGTTTCATATGTAAGCTCGTAGCCTGTACCGTTTGTCTTATCCCACCAGTAAGCTTCATAGGGACAATCTACTAAGAGCCTGTTGAGCATCATTCTAAGATCACAACCGGTTTTATTTAAAATAGCGTTACCTAGAGTCGGATATTGCTGACCATTTTGATAGATATATGGGATTCCCAACTCTTCAGCATAAAAGTATTCATCAAACCCGAGCTCCTCAAAGGGAATAAAAAATCTAGTTGATGAATCACTGCCTGTTGCAACATCGTAAAACTTATCTGTCAGATAATCGTACGTCTTCTGATTAATAGAGTCAAAAGGTGTTTTATACAAACCTTCGTTACTATAGATTGATCCATAACAAGGTTCATCATACATATCGTCATCGGGAATGATTACTTTCCTTGCATACAGATCAAAATCCGTCAATTCAGGCAATAAAATAATCCCATCGGTCGACTCAGCAGAATCATCTTGCTCATCTACGATCTCAGGATCTTCTATGGTTTGCGGATCTTCTATGGTTTCCGGATCGTCATCAGTGTCTTCTATGACATCTTCTGTGACATCTTCAACCGCAGCATCATCGTCAGATTCATCACCCGTTGTCTCATCTTCTGATTCGATTATCGACGGTTCTTCCTCTTCTTCATCCGTAACTACCAGATCTGCCTCGGCAGGCACGGCTTCTTCTTCCCCATCGTTCTCGTCAGCAAAAACAACAGCGCCGAATGTCGTGACAATCAAAGCACATGTAAGGAGAACAGATAATAACCTACTGCACAAACGTTTCTTCATGTAATTACCTCCAAAAAAAGGAATAACGAACTAATCTATCAATCTTATTTTATTATATAGCGTTGTCTTAATATATAACAATTAACTCAATTATATTGAATAAGCGATTCTAATGCTTTGAGATTCTTTTTCGCGAATGTAAATAAAATCAGTACTTCCGAACTAAAATTGACTCTAATGCCCGAAAACATCCCGGAGGTCATCTATATCTTCCTAAAATGCGCCCACATAATTTAAAAGGGCTGAAGCTTAAAGCTCCAGCCCCGTGACTATCTAAGCATTATGATAGTTAATTATAGAAGTCTTCGACTGCAACCCACTGGGCAACAAAAGTAAGATCTCTGTCAACATCGACATATGTTACATACTCATCGTCAACAGCCCAGCCGACAAATACGAATCCTTCTCTGTAAGGCTCATCAAAATAGATCGTCTCGATGAAGTCGCCTTCCTGGTAATCCCAGGTAACCGGCTCCGTATTTCCGTTGTTATCCATACCGCCGTTAAAATCAAATGTGACTTTACATGTCTTTACCCAGGAAGCATACAAAGTGATGTCTTCGGTTCCGACTTCAACGAGATTTACATAGTTGCCTTCAGCATCGGTCCAACCGTCAAATTCGTATTCTTCTCTGTGGGCATAACAATCGATTCGGCGTACGGGAATAATACTGTTTTCTTTTACGGAGAAGTAATCATAATCTGAATAATCATTATAACCTTCTACCCATTCATCAGTTTCCTGATCCCAATAGCCGTCGACCCAGACTTCATAGCTGCCGCCTGTGGCGTCGAGTGTAACGATGACAATGCGCTTCCAGATAGCATAGAATACTGTGTCTTCTTCAAGATTATAGATCCAGTCCTTCTCAGCTTCTGTAGCATCAGGGTCTAAGCTCCAACCGACGAATTCATAACCGAAACGCCAAGGCCATGCACAACCGACTGCGAATGCCTCATCAGGATCCTGGTTCCAGCCTCTGAAATCAAATCCTTCAGGATCACCAAATGATCCGCCGTTAGGATCATAAGTAACGTTAACTCCAGAACACTTCTCCCATACTGCAACAAAGTAGTACTCTTCATCATAATGGAGTTCAAGTACAGTCTCATCAACGATTTCCTGATCAGGATCATCGGCATAAGCCCAACCGATGAAATCATAACCAAAACGATCAGGTGCTTCACAGCGGACGAATACCTTCTGGTTGTCACCGTAATAACGGGTTTCTACTGTTCTGCCGTCCCAGAATACTCCTTCGCCTGCATCAAACACGAGCTTAGGACAAGCTTTCCATACAGCGTACAGCTCCAAATCGTCTGCAACAAATTCAAGTTCTTCATCGCAATAATATGCGACTTCGTTACTATCTTCATCGATTGCATATCCGACAAATTCGTATTGACCACGATCTGCGTAGTCCGGACGCCAGCCTTCGATTCGATATCTGCCGTCATCCCAAGCTGTGCGAACAATAGTATCTACTTCGATATCTTCCTGATTCTCTCCGTCCCACTCATGCCATATGCCGCCATTACCGTAATAAGTAATAGTTGCAGGTGTATACCAGTATGCATAAAGTGTGATCTCATCGATATTGGAAAGATCAAGGCTGTCATCGACTAAAGTAGCGAGATCATCCTGTTCAGTTGTCCATCCGATGAAATAACGATTATCTTCATCGATCTCGGGACGTCTGCCGTCAAGATGGAACTCCTCATCAGTTCTGATATGACGGACAAAACTATACTCATAATCTTCAGTATCGTAATTAACGTAGGAATAGTAACCGCCGTTTGCATCATAGGTGACTTTCTTGAGCTTCGTCCAGATTGCGAAAACAGTTATGTCATCGTCTAAAAGATACTCCTGGTCTTCAACAGGTGTTTCATCTTCAAACATCCAGCCGACCCATTCGTAACCTTCAAGCTCAGGCCGCCAGTCATTGAATCTGTAGTACTCGCCTTGAATTCTGTAATCATATTCTTTCTCGCGGAACTCATCCCATTCCTGGCCATTCTGCTCAACATGTACGTCCCATCCGCCGCCGTTAGCATCGTAAGTAATCGTTACGTGCTTAAGCCATTTAGCGTATACGGTTAAATCGGTATTATGATCAACAATGATATCACCTGTAATAGGCTTGTTTTCACTATCTACCCAACAGTCAAATTCATAACCGTCACGTTCAGGACGCATGAAATGTTCGACATAGTAGAAATCAGGTCCTGTTACGTAATCGTCATAACTATCCTCAACTTTATAAGTATTCGGACCGTCATTGAATCTGAATTCACCGCCGTTAGCATTATAGTGAATAACACCCATCGGTCTCCAGATAGCATAGAATACTACATCTTCAGTAAGATCATATAAGAATTGCGGTTCTGCTACAGTTGCTTCGGGATCTGTGCTCCAGCCGAGGAATTCATAATGATCTCTTTCAGGCCAGTCCATGTTGATCCAGCTTTCCATTGTTTCCCACTGTTCAACTCTTTGAGTTTCCTGTTCCCAATGACCATCAAATTCATCGGGCTCCCAATGGTTCCAGGCGCCTTCGTTAGCATCGAAAGTAACATTGACGCAGCCTTCCCACTGAGCTTCAACAGTAATATCCGTAGTAAGAACAATGGATTCTACCCAGTCGTTGCCGATTTTCCAGCCAACAAATTTGAAGCCTTCTCTGTAAGGTTCTGAGATTCCGTCTCCGAAGTAATATGTGGTGCCTTTCAGATCTGATATGATTTCAGTTGTAACGGGGTCTTCGTCACCATGCTGCCATTGACCGCCGTTTCCGATATATGTAACGGTTACAGCTTCAGCCCATTCAGCATAAATGTCAGCATTTCCTGTTATGCGGATTCTGTTGCTGCTGCTTACAGGTTTATTATTGTATGACCAGCCTACGAAAATATATCCCGGTCTATGAGGCTCAATGCCATACTGAATATAGTAATTGCCCTTATTTACGTCACCTTCAATATAAACATCGGAATCATCGAAGGATCCGCCGTTTGCGTGATAAGTGACTGTATAAGTCTGGAGCCAGCCGGCTGTGAATACAGTACTTTCGGAAAGTTCAACATAGTTAACATATACGCCGTTTGCATTTTTCCATCCGAGGAATTTATAGCCTTCTCTGAACGGAACTTCAAAATCGCCAAGAAGTATGCTTCCGGGCTTGTAAGAGTCAGTAATCGTTGCAGTACCCGTAGATGGGAAAACACCTTCTCCGGCATCAAAAGTAACATTATAGACCTCTGCCACATGCAGTACGACCTCAGAAGAAATATCGGTAAAACCGAACTTATCGGTTACGATACAACGATAAGACAAGCCGTCTCTTGACTGTGTAATGCCGATAGACAGTGTATCAGTCTTGGCGCCGTCATTCATTGAGCAGGCTGTCCAGCCGGATGACTTGAGGACCTGCCACTGGTATTTGATTCCCGAGCCTTTTGCTTCGATATGGAACTGGGCTGTTTCTCCTACAGGTCCATAATAATCTTCAGGCTGCGTGAGGACCTCAGCAAGCTCTCCTACGTGAAGCGTAACTTCGCTGGTAGTAACTGTATTGGAACGCTCATCAGTAATAATGCACTGATACTTTGTGTTGTCACGTGCAGATGTGATCGCGAGTGACAATGTAGGAGTCTTAGCTCCGTCATTCTTGGAGCAGTTTGTCCAGCCGGCAGACTTGAGTACCTGCCACTGGTATGTGATTCCGTCACCTTCTGCTTCAACAAAGAACTGAGCAGTATCTCCTACAGGTCCGTAATAGTCGGACGGCTGGGAGATTATCGTAAGATCCTTGGGAGGAATGCCTACTCTCAGGGTGACTTCATCTGTAGTAACAGATGTCTCATTAGCATCTGAGATGATGCAATGATATTTGGTGTTATCACGGTTATCCGTGATTGCTAGCGATAGAGTTGCTTTTTTCGCTCCGTCTTTAATGGAGCAGTTTGCCCAACCCGATGACTTAAGTACCTGCCATTGGTATGTCAGGCCTTCGCCTTCTGCCTCTACCGTGAAAGTCGCCGTCTCGCCAACGGGACCTAAGTAGTCAGCAGGCTGAGACGTAATGTAGATCGTAGATTCAGGTTCGAGCTCGTCATCAGCCTTAGCTTTGAAAGGAACAAATGCGACCAAAGCTAAAGCGATGAAGATGACCATGAATCTGGTTATCATGCCTCTTCTCATAATGCTTACCTCCAATTCCTGAAAATAGAAATGTAAAAACAAGTTGACAAACAACTATAAATCAATACTAATTTACTATTTGGACATGGTCAATCTGTTATCGGTTTTATTTTCTGATTATTCACCGATAATTAAAGTGGTTCATAAATTGATAAAAGAATGGAGATTTTACTTAAGGTATTTCTTCCACTTAATTGATAATATCAAACCCGGAATGTACATGAGTTTATTAAGTTTATTGATCTCGATCCCAAGCTGTTTTACTTCGCTATATTTCTTCTTTGAAATAAACAAATAAGCGAATCCCTGCATCGAGAATCCAAGGCGGTACTTAAGTCCGCTGTCCTTTACCTGGAGCTGCGTACAGTATTCGATCATGCTGAGGGGGTTCTTTACTCTGAGCCTTCTGCCCTGCTTTGTGATGCCGCCATCAAGATAGCTCGTAACGCCAAGGACTTCTTTAGACCATAAGAACTTTGAGTTCTTAGTTACTTTCATCATCAAAGTAGCGGGTCCGGAATACTTCTCATCGCCAAATTCAGTAAAGCGCAGCTTGCCGAGTTTATCGGTAAAATAGCCGACATAGCCGTCAGCATTGTATTTCTTAGCCTTATGCATCTGATAGGACATAAAGAAATCGTGGTCAAAGTAAGGATCGGCGATGATCTCGTTCTTATCAGAGTCAAATCTGTTGAAATGGATTGCGCCGCAATCAGTGCCCTTATGCTCTTCCACATATTTCCTGACTGTGCCTACAGCAGTCTCATAAAGATTCTCGTCATCGTCAATGATCAGGATAAAGTCAACACCATCACCAATTGCATCAAGAGCCGCATTAATAGATCTGCTCTTGCCCCTGTTTGTGTGATGGATCACCTCCATCTGAAGGAGATTTTCTTCCTGCATGGCCGTTATGGCATCCACAGTCTCCTGCCTGCTGCCGTCGTTAACAACAAACCATGTAAAACCCTTATCCTGCTGATTTACAAGCGATGTGTAGAGTCTTTTAAGCTCTTCCGGGTGATTATATGTGGCTGTAAGGACAACAATAGATTCCATGGTTATTTTTTCCTGATGACATATACGATATTACGCATGGTCAGAAGTTTATTGACCATATTGTTCGATTTAAAGAGCGAACCGATGAGCTTGCCTGCTTTGCGGTTCTTAAGTGATTCGATGGCAGATTCATGCATGGAAATGGCTTTTTGAGCCTCTTCCCGCTGCTTATCTGTAAGTTTATCGCTGTATTCACCTAAAAGAGCCTTAAGTTCGCGGATTTTGAATATCCTCGAATCTATCTGGCGGTTCAGGCTCTTGGATGAATCCATTATGCCGGTCTCGAAAGAAGACACGTTATTCGTATGAACTCTGTGTCTTACGAGAGCTTTATTGAGCTGATAGTATTTGCCGTTAACTGTGGCGATAAGGCCTACGGGAAGATCGTGAGGGATCTCATACTTAGTGGAGATCTTCTCTACTTCACCAAGCAGATCGCGCTTTAAGATAAGCGCTAAACCAGAGCTTCTGCCGCTCCTCATCCTGTCTTCTATCGTAAGCTTGGTGACTTCGCCTTTACCGCGTACTTTCTTGAAGCGGTTCGGACCGTCTTGGACAAAATTGCCGTCGGAATCAATCGTAGTAAGCAGACAATATGCTGCATCAGCATCGTTATCAACGATTACTTTCTCAAGCTCTGCTATCTTCTCATTCTCCCAGACATCATCCTGGTCGCAGAATAGGATAAGATCACCGGCAGATCTCTTGGCACCGTCAAGGAAATTCTTTATAAAGCCCTTATTTTCCGGGTTTACGGCGAAAGTCCACTTATCCTGAAGAGAATATTTCGCGATGTAATCAGTGACTATCGCCGGAGTCTCATCAGAGGATCTGTCATCAGAGATAATGACCTCATCGGCAGGCCTTGTCTGAGTCCTTATGGAATCAAGCTGTTCTACGATGTACTTAGAACCGTTATATGTTGATACGATAACTGATATCTTCATTATAAGTAATCCCAAATTGCCTGTTTGATCGAGATGAGCTCTTTGTCATAGGGCTGCATGCCGTCAATATCTACGATCTTCGCGCCCTGGAAAGTGATCGATTTAAGCTCATCGATCTTGTTCTGAACAGATACGATATCAGTCTGCTCAGGCTTTCTCTTCATGGATTCTTCTGCAGTAATGCAGATCCTGAAAATGATGTCAGGCTTGATCTCAGTAACGATACTAAGCGCCTTCATCTCCTTGCGGACTTTACGGTCAATATATCTGTCAGCCTTGATGACCTTCTTATATGCTTCGATCTTCGGGCCGTCATTCTTATTGGGCAGCTCGATCTGAGGATAACGGTCAAGGACGCTAAGACCACCGCCGATCCTGTATCTGTTCATCTTGATCATCTTCTTGTAGTTGTTCTTCTCTACGCTGTAGATGGCTGAGATCCAGAGCTTCTTGCGGATATATGTCTTAGGGTTTTTAAAGAACGTGATGGGGTCCTTTTGCACATACTTGGAGCTGTTGATGCTCTCGCCGCTCTTAGCGCCGGATATGGATCTCATCTTCTTAAGGCTTGCAGTAAGAGGCGTGGTCTTGCCGTCGCCAAGGCCCATGTAGACCAACTGGCAGTCGAACTGTCTTGAGATCCACTTATAGATCTCTTTTACGACAGTGCTCTTACCTGCTCCGTCAACACCTACGAATGCGAAGATACCGCCTGTAGTAAGCGCAGTCTTTCTGTTAAAGTCAAACTTGCCCTTCTTTTTGCGGATGCGGTGATAGTAAAAATTGCACTTTCTCGTAAAGCTCTGGCAGGTAGAGCTGATGCCGCCCTTTACCCTGTAGTGCTTTAATGATTTTCTGACGATCTTCGTAAGCTTTCTAAATTCACCGCTGTTTATCTTAGCCTTGTAAATGATGTCTAAAAGCTTATCAGAATAATATTTGCCGAATAATTCCTTAGCATACTCTTCTACTACAGCCTTATCGCACTTATCGATTATCCGGGATCTCTCGTCCTGAAGAGACTTATGTGTCTTATATAAGCCTATGCGGGATTTGATCCAGTCCTTCATGCGCGACTTGATGACTGATCTGACATTAAGAAGGATGATCTCCATATTCGGATCGGATGTATATACCTGGAATTCTTCATTGAAAACACGTGTATCAAGGATCTTCTCGCGCCACGGTATCTCATATTCCTTTATGTAAGCCTTGCCGGAAATCAGCTGATAATGCAGATGCAGATGATGGATATTGCCGCTCTCAGGATCAAAGAAAAGCCAGTTATCCACACCCGGATAGTGCTTCTCCTTAATGGTGTTCATCTGCTTGGCGTTAAGCTTAACGAGTACGGAATACAGGTCTCTCTGCCTGCGCGGATCTACGATGACGTCAAAGTCACCGGTCTTATTGAAGCTGAAGTCAAGATTAACATTGCTCTTAAAATGAGCATACCTTATGCCCTGTGCAGATAACTCATTAAAGAATTCAGTCATTATATGCATAGTCCTGACTCCATTACTCCTTAGCCTTACTAGATTTTAACAATCTTCTTAGCATTTCAAAATCTTTCTTTTGCGGGATTATCATCTCGGACACCCTGATCTTGGTCTTAGATGAGAACCAGATAAGGAATGTCAGACCACATACGAAGTTTCCGAGGCCCGTTGCAAATGCTGCGCCGTTGATGCCCCAGATCGGGATCAAAAGCAGATTGAATACTACGTCAGTAACGATTGCGATACTGAGCATGAGCACATTCAACACCTGCTTCTTATTGACGATATTGTACTGAGCGATGAGCTTGAAGTAACCGATCGCTACCGTACCAAAGGAGCTTATGAGCAAAGCCTGGTAAGCATCTTTATACTCTTCACCGTACAGGATATTGATAACAAACTGGCCCAAAAGCAGGAAGATAACGCACATAAAGACTGATGACCAGATGGATACTCTGCAGACATTAGCGACTTCGTGCTCATCACTGCCCTTGCTTAAACGAGAGACCAGCACGCCCTTTAATGTATCAGGTATCATGATGATCCTGTCAGCCATCTGGATGCCGATGGAATAAATGCCGATCATGGCGCTCGAGATATATGTGTACTGCTTGAGCATCAGGACATCGATCTTGTAATTCAAAGTAGTCATGAGCAGAGCAAGCATCGGGAAAAAGCCGTATTTCGCGAGATCAAAGGCAAGTTTACGCATGCCCTTATGGATAACCACATGGGGCTTGAGCATGATCGTATAAACGATAGCCTTGAAAAGCTCTACAAAGAGCAGTATCGCAACGAGCCAGACCAGGTTCCTCTCCACGCTGATCCAGAGTATCGCAACGAATGCCACTTCAACGATTCCCGCGATAGTCCACCAGAGATTACGCTTGTTCGGGAATTCGATAAGGCTCACATATGCCACGATCTTGGAATATCCGAAGATAGGTATCAGGAAGATAGCGATCTTTACTTCGATATTATCGAAAGGAAGGAAGAAAATAAGTCCCGCTATCAGGAGGAAGAACGTAAAAAGGATAATCATCAGCGACATATAGTCATTGAAGATCTTTTCTTTCCCGTATTTCTTTCTGAAGTACGGATATGCCTGGTGCATACCGAAGGTAATAACGATGGCACCGATATTCGTGATGGATGTGATGTACGAAGAAGTGCCCTGCAGAGCAGCGCCCAAGAATCTAGCGACAAGGATAGACTGCAGCAGGCTTATAGCTACTGAAGCAAAACGGCTCAGTATCGAGAAGAAATATTCATTATGTAAAAGCCGCGATAACTTGTTCATTTACTGATCCTTAAGTACAAAGCCGGTGATCTCTTTCAAAGCGTCACCGTTTGCAGTATCTATCTGTAAAAGCTTGGAGGGCGCGAAATGAGCTAATACAGCCTGAATATTCTTAAACTTAAGCTCAAGCTTTGCCTTCTGCTCCTCAGTCTCCCCTGCTAAATACCTGTCCCCTTGATTTGCGCGCTTCTTAAGTCGCTCGATATTAGTATCGATGTCCACGCGGCTGTCGATTACATAAGTGGAATTGCTCTCATATATGGGCTTTAAAACAGCGGGTAGCTTATCAAGTTTAGCGATAGGCTTACCGTGAGACAAAGTCGTTATGTACTGAAGGATGCCCTCGTCAAAGAGCAGATAATCGGTTTTGCCGTTCTTGGACCATTCAACGATCTGGCAGCGGACAACCGCGATCTTCATTCCGTAAATGATGCGGTCTCTATTGGGAGCGCCCATAACGGTCATTAATCTCATGAAGGAACCAAAAAACCCCTTCTTAAACAGATAATGGAAAAATCCCTTAGAGATGCTTCCCTTAAGGTCATTATAGTTATTTGCAGTAAAGCCTTTAGCCTTCAGTTCATCTAATAACTGATCGCATAAAGTGGTCTTTCCGCAACCGGGTGTACCGCAGAACTCGATAACACGCATCACTTAACTAACCTCTTCTTATTTGCAAAACGTGATAAGAATACAGACATAAGGATGGCTATCAGCGCACCCTTAAGGCTCGTACCGATGATTGTATTGATCGTTCCTCTGTAGCAGCCTGAAACAATGGATATTGAATAAAGATAGAAAACCAATGAATAAAGGCTCTTTGTGTGATGCCTGTATGTGTATCTGATGAAGGCTCCCAAAAGAATACATACCAGTATGATGCCGAAGATGCCGCCTATGACGTATCCGAAGCCAACATAAGTAAATGCCTGTCCCTTAAATGTTCCGGGATAGACATCATTGTTATACCAGGTGGAAGGATTGAATGTATTAACAAAAGGCACAAGACCTCTGATCAGCTCGTTAAAGAGGATCTTTATGCCGTAATAACCTTTGGTCCAGTCATTATTGATGAGGAACTGTGTGTTTCTGCCGGTAGCACGGAAGTCGGACATCAGGAACTGATAGAGGAAGTTACCCTCCATGTGGTTCGTATTCATCTCGCCTCTTAAGAAGTAATACTTGAAGTTTACTGACAAGATCATTATGACGACGCCGATAGGAACGAATATAAAGAGGTGCTTTTTCTTGATTTTCTTGAAATAGAAAAGCACGAACAACAGGACAAGGATCGTTCTGATAAACATGTCACGCTCACCGGTAAGAAGTCCGAGAGTAACAGAAGCGATCATTGAGACCAGTACGTATCCTATGACCTTTTTGTTATCAACGCATTTGTTGTAACACATCTGAATGAGCATGATTACGAGCATCCACCTGACAACGTGTACGCCAAGGCTGTAGAAAACGTCATTTGCTTCCTTCATAGCGATCTTACCGGAATAGCCTCTTCTCAAAAGGATAAAAGCAAAGACTACAGCAAGTATCGCAAAGAGATAAAACAGGAGATCGTTATATTTGGTATTGACGACTGTAATATTGTCATGGAGCTCGTCTTCGACCTTCTCACCGCCTACGACAGTCAATACGACAGCCAAAGCAATGAGCGTATAAACAGTATTGTGATAGCTGTAGCCTGCGTAGGTGTCATAGCCCATCGCATAAAGGATCGTATAAGACGTGTTATAAAGGCAGAAAGTAAGAGAGAACCAGCAATAAGGATGTATAAGGTCAAATCTTACAAGCCAGCAGGCTATAAAGGCTACGGCCCAGACTGCAAAGAGATGAACAGAGACGCTGTCGAAGAATAATACGGCTAATAAAGCAAATGCTACCGCAAATAGCATTACCAGCGTTCTATAGTTAATGAATGTCCTTATATGTTCCATTTTGAATGGCTTATTCGACCTTAAACACTTCTTCATTTCTCTTCTGTACGACCACAGATCCGGCAGGATACGTGCCTTTTATCACGCTTCCTGCGCCGATCACAGAATTATCACCTATCTCAGTGCCTCTAAGGATTATGGTATTGGCACCGATCCACACATTATTACCGATAACGACAGGTGCAGTCTTAAACTTTTTGGACTTAAGGCCTCCCTCAGCACGAAAATCGTGATCCTGGTCATAGACGCAGACGTAAGGTCCAAATTCAACGTCGTTACCAATTATAACACTCTCATGAGCGGTAATAATGCATCCTGAATTCATATAAAAATTGTCACCGATGGTGACTTTTCCGCCATTTCTTACAGCGATCCTGCCATTGGGAAGAGCATGAATACGCTTGCCGATAACAAGGGAGCCTCCCTTTCTGACATCAAGCTCACAGCTTGCGGGGACCAATGCAGGCAGGCTCATCTTAACCTTAGAGCCTCTGGTGATCTTAAGGCCCAAGAACTTAAAGAAGCCTGAAACGGAAGAATTGAAAGCCTTTATATACTTGTTCATTGTCCCTTAACCTCTCCGGATACAGCACGTTCGATCTCTTCTAAGTATGCGCCTACTACAAATTGGCGGTCAAATTCCTTCTCTATCTTGGCTCTTCCGGCAAGTCCCATGTCACGCTTCTGATCATAAGGCATAGCCAGGAAAGCTTCCAAAGCATTAACAAGAGCTTCCTCGTCCTTAATAGGAACTATAAATCCGCTCTTTCTATCATCTACTGTCTCACGGCAGCCGGAACGGTCTGTAGCGATTATGGGTCTGCAGTGAGCTGCAGCCTCAAGGAGCACGTTGCTCATGCCTTCCGGATAGTAAGAAGGATGAACTATACAGTGAGCCATCTCAAAGAAAGGAATCATATCCTTCTGCTGGCCGTGATATTTGATATATCCGCTCTTCTCAGCTTCGTCAAGAAGGCCAAGATAGCTCTCATCATCGCACAGACCACAGATATGGAAGACTACATTTTTATGCTTCTCATATATCCTCTTGGCGCTGTTAAGATAGAGATCAATTCCCTTCTCCTTCAGTACTCTTGCGATAAAAAGGAAGTTGATGGTATCGGAATTCTCAGGATAAGGCATAGCCTTGTGTTTATTTAGGTTAACGCCCGAGCCCGGGAGCAGTCTTGTCCTTACTCCCTGCTTCAGCATCTTATGCTCAGCGAAAAATGCCTGATTCTCGTCATTCTGGAACATAATGCATGAAGCGCCTGCCACGCCAGACTTATAAAGTCTCGTGGTGAGCTTCTGCATCATACCGGGATATTCTACGGCTGTTCCGAGACCGGTTATATTGGGAATATAGCGGATCTTCAGAGACTTGCAGGCCATTCCGCCATAGACATTAGGCTTGATGTTATAGGTCAGAACCATATCAGGCTTTTCAGCCTTAAGCAGTTTTTTGAACTTGGAAAGAAGTCCCAGATCAGACAAAGGATTCTTGCCGTGCCTGTTTGTCTCGATATCTATGAGCCTGCATCCCATACCCTTAAGCTCGTCCTGATAGAGCAAAGGCTGCGATGCAACAACTACCTCATTACCGTCAGAAACGAGCCTTTCCAAAAGCTCGTCCCTGAGATTAAAAGCATAAGTTGTATCGTTGGCCAATACCAGAACCTTTAAGCCCTGCATCATGTCACCTCCCCGTTTTCTTCGGGAGTGGCTGTGGTGCTGGCGATCGCTGTGGTCTGACCTTCCGCGATTCCTTCAGTGCTGTCAGGCACAAACAGTATCTTTACAGTCGCAAAGCATATTCTTAAGTCTTCGATAAAGCTCGGATGAGCGATATACATAAGATCCATCTGTAGCTTATCGTAAGGCGTAGTATTGTACTTGCCGTAAACCTGGGCATATCCTGTAAGACCGGCCTTTGCCTGAAGTCTTAACTGGAATTCAGGCATTTCCTTCATGTATTCTTCGGCAATCTCAGGTCTTTCCGGTCGAGGACCTACAATAGAAAGGTTGCCCGAGAGGATATCTATAAGCTGCGGAAGCTCATCGATTCTACACTTTCTGATAAATCTGCCTACAGGAGTAATCCTGTCGTCCTTAACGCCTGTCGAGAGCCTTGCAACGCCGTCCTTCTCGGCATCTATCCTCATGCTCCTGAACTTATGGATCTTGAACTTCTTGCCGTTTAAAGTAAGTCTGGTCTGCTTATAGAAGACAGGGCCCTTGTCATTGCACTTGATAGCAATAGCCGTAATAAGGAAGACGGGCGAAAGGATAATAAGAGCCAGTAAAGACAGAACTATATCGAATATTCTCTTAGTTATGAGATACGAGGGATTCGGACGATATCTCTGTACTCTCATGATCGGGAGATTGAACATGTGCATCTCTTTTGCACTGAACATGATAACGTCACCGATCCTGGGGATCAGATATACCTGTTTATTCTGATAGAGACAGTACTTGAGGATGATGTTACGGTCATGGCTGTGAATTCCGCTTAAGAATACAACGCCCATATCATCAATCATGGAAAGGTCAGAAAGGCACTCCTCTACTGATGCGGTCTTCTGTACGTCAAACTTCTTAGTAAGGCCGTAATCTTCGATAAGATCCTTCATTCCGCGGCGGGTATCGTAGATGATTATGGATTTCTTTGCCGGGAAACAAGCGAAATATATCTTGTGAGCGATAAATGTCCAGATCATGGACAGCGATACCTGGTCAACATAGCAAAGCAACAACGGCAAAGGATTCGTAAATCTCTTTGCCAGGAAGAACATAACGATATAGAAAATGCCATCAGAAAGGAACAAAGACAGCGATTGGCTTGCAACTATATCAAATATACGGAAATGCGAGATCAGGAAAGCATCGTAGGTCTTGCAGAAGATGTAATACATTATGGCAAACAATGCAATAATCGCCACATCACCTTTCCAGTAATACCTGACAGCCGTGAGTCCGTCATAATAAAGGAACCAGGCAACAGCAAAAGACGCAGTCATCAAAAGCAGATTGAGGAGCTTCAGAAGCCTCAAACCCACCTCATGTAAAAACGCGTGTTTTAAGTTTGCCTTGCCCATAATTGTTCCTTAATTCATAAATTTACAAAAAGATTTTACCAATAAAATATAAAATACAACGAAGCGCTCAGAAATGTAGGCAAAATGTAATATACATTCCGTTTATTAAGACAAACCTCTAAATAATTGGTCGATATTCACTTAGCTAAGTCTTAATATAAATGCTCCAATTGCAAGATTGGATAATTTTGACACTAATCTATTTAATTATATATTTAAAATAAAGGAAATTTGTTATTTTCTTTTTAGAATTTAATAAATTCCAAGCTTCTTAAGCAGCTCATACCTGTTATTGCTTCGCTTGAGATCATCTTTGAGCTGCTTTCTATTTCTGCCGGAAGTAAATCCTTCCTTTGCACACCTGAAGCTAATATAAAGCCAGCAAAAGGGCTTGAGCCAGTGGTGTTTCTTGTAAGCTTCCCATTTTTGTTCGCCGGTCCTTTGGAGCCATGGAAACAGGCCATCGATCTTAATGTGAGTACTTACACTCTCAACGAATCTTCCCTTGCCATGCTTACGACCGAAGTTGCCGGAAACAAGGATTATCTCAATCAACTCCGAACAAGCAGATTCATCAGCACCCGAACACCAGGTAATCGTTTCAGGGAGACCTAAATAGATCTGGCACATTCTGGTAACGGTTATTGCAAGCGTATCCATACCCTTCTCTTTTGCAACAGAAGAAAACTTACTGTTCCAGAAGTCATCATCAAGATTACGGTAGACATACATCATCCAGTCAACGACGTGTCGAAGGCCTACTGAAACCTTCAGATGTCCCCTGAAATGATCAAGCAGCACCAGGCCATTTGCAAGCTTGGGCAGCATCAGGAAATCATGTCCATCAATATTCACGCTGTCAGGGTTATTAAGACCTGACAAAATATAATCTTCGATATTTACTTCATGACTAAACCGCTTATGGAGTTCAAAATTAGTATCGTCTTTCTTAAAAGAAATATGCCTTTCAGTCTCGTGATTAAAGATATAACCGGCCGCCTTTAATACCGATAAGGCCTCATCGAAACGCTCAAGAGGTACCATAAAATCAATATCACCCATCGTCCTCTTGTACGGTACTTTATAACTGATCGCAGAAGCATTACCTTTCAGAATAACAAAAGGAATTCCTGCATCATCAAGCGTTTTCTTCAAAGAATCCTGCGCCAGACAATAACGGATATGACAGGTTTGAGCCCAGACCTGAGCTTCCTGAAGCTTGACAGTGATAATATCTGAGGGGATCTCAGAGGCGATCAAGCCCAGCACCGATTGCTGCAAAGCCTCTTTATATAAAGAATCCAGATCAACATCATCAAAACTAATGGTATCTGAAGGACCAAACTGAGATTGCTTAACTAAACTGAGTAATACCGACTGTTCTTTATTCATAAATCAATTAATCTTCAATTCCTTTAAAAGTTCGTAACGTTCGTTACTTCGATTAAAGTCATCCTTAAGCTGTTCCTTGCTCCTGCCGGACTTAAATCCTAGCTTTATATATCTGCAGATCTGATAGAGCCAGCAAAACGGCTTGAGCCAATGATGCTTATGATAAGCCTTCCAGGTATACTTGCCGGCATATTGAAGCCACGGGAACAAGCCCATGCTCTTTATGCGCATATTAACAGTCTCAACATTATTGCCCTTGCGATTCTTGCGTCCGAAATTACCGGACTTAAGGATAACATTCATTAATCGCTCGCAAGACGATTCATTTGCATCCTTACACCAAGTTATCGTCTCAGGAAGACCCAAGTATATCTGGCACATACGGGTTAATGTAATGGCTAATGTATCCATACCAAGCTCTTTAACCACAGGCGCAAACTCATTGTACCAGAATTCATCGTCAAGATTACGGTAAACATACATCATCCAGTCGATTACATGGCGTAGACCTACAGCAAACTTGAGATGTCCCCTGAAATGATCAAGCAACAACAAGCCATTAGCAAGTTTAGGCAACATCGGAAATTTGTGTCCATCAATAGTAGCTAAAACAGGATTATTCAGACCTTCGACATTGTGTTTTTCGAAATCGATCTCATGACTAAATCTGTTGTGCATCTCAAAAACGATTTTGTCCTTCTTAAAGGTTGCGTGCCTATCTGTATTATGATCCCAAACATATCCAGAAGACTTAAGTATCGACTGTGCTTCTTCATAACGATCGGCGGGCACTAAGAAATCAATATCACCCATTGAACGAAGATAAGGCACCCTATAATAAATAGCGGATGCATTGCCCTTCAGTATTACAAAAGGAATCCCTGCGTCATCTAAGACCTTCTTCAATTCATCCTGAGCTGTGCAGTAAAGTAAATATGAAGCCTTGCGTCTATACTGTGCCTGGTACCACATGCGATTCGAATACTCTTGCGGAATCTCAGGAGACACTAAGCCCTGTACTGAATGCTGAATGGCTTCATCATATAGGGCAACGATATTTACGTCGATAAAATTAATGGCCTCTGAAGGACCAAACTGAGATTGTCTTATTAACTCAAGTAATGTCAATTGCTCATTATTCATAAGAGAATAATACATCAAATCTCAAGTTTAGTTAATTTTTGATTTGTTTCGATTAATAAACGAGTAGATACTGAGATAATAGATTACTGTTAATTATTTATACTTCGCTTTTTACTACTAACAAATATGGAGGGAAGTCTTGACACAAGGACATATATTCCTATGCCAATTACAGTACCGATTGTGTTATGAAATATATCATCAAACTCAAACAATCCACGATGAGATATTAATTGTATTACTTCTATAAATGCTGACATAACAAATCCACAAAAAATAGAAATAACCAACTTATTCTTAAAAGCCAGCAGTTTCATTAACATTAGTCCAATCGGAATAAACAGTATTATATTCCATATGATTTGTGCGAAGAGGGTTTCCGATCCATCAGCAATAGCCTTATATGACCAAAATAATTCGAATTCATATTGTGAATAGTCAAAAGGGATCCTTGAAAAAATAGTTATTTCAGCAACAAAGGATAAATAGAACGCTAATACAATTGAAGTTATGCATGATGCACGACTTATCTTGCCATGACAGAATAAAGCAAATGCAACAGCGCCTACAAGCAACGCAACCATAATCCAAACTAAAACTGATTGCAGAGTAATCTTATTAATAGCATTGTTAAAGAAAACGTCTATTACTATTTACCATCCGTTTAAATTATTAATACATAGTATAACAATTTAATTATTAATTTTTATTAATATTAAATTAATAAAATTATGATTATATCGGATGTTATTAATAATAACATCATATGCGACGCAATTGACAATTCTGAGAAGATAATGTTATTCTTGTCCCATTAAAATATAGGAGAATTATAATGAAAGAGTTATCTGTTGATTTGCTTTCATCAATTGTAATAGCAAAGAGAAAAGAAAAGAAACTAACCCAGTTAGATCTCAGCAAAGCTACCGGCATCAACCGTGCGCTTATATCTCAGTTAGAGAATAAAGAGTTTACGCCTTCAGCCAACCAACTAATGGCTCTTGCATCTGTATTAGATTTTAAGATTGATTCTGTATTCGCTGATCCTGATAAGCAAAAGTCAAACGTTAACAAACACTATAAAATTGCAGTTGCAGGTACAGGTTATGTAGGACTTTCCCTTGCAGTTCTCTTAGCTCAGCATAATCAGGTTACTGCAGTTGATATCGTTAAAGAGAAAGTCGATAAGCTTAATAACGGAATCTCCCCTATTCAGGATGAATATATCGAGCGTTACTTAAACGAAGCTGCTGAGGGTAAGCGATCGCTTAACTTAACTGCTACTACAGATGGTGACAGCGCTTATAAACACGCAGATTTCATTATCGTTGCTGCGCCCACAAACTACGATCCTCAGAAGAATTTCTTCGATTGCTCTGCTGTTGAGGGTGTTATTAACCAGATAAAGAAAGTGACTAAGCGCAGCAAATCTAAACCAACAATTGTAATCAAGTCTACTATACCTGTTGGCTATACTTCTCATGTCCGTGAAAAGCTTGATATGGACAATATCATTTTTTCACCTGAGTTCTTAAGAGAATCCAAGGCTTTATATGATAACCTCTACCCTAGCCGCATCATAGTTGGCTGCGATGAAGAAAACCTTGGTGTTGCCAAGACATTTGCAAGCCTCTTACAGCAAGGTGCGCTCAAAGAAGATATCGAGACTCTTTTTATGGGTACTACAGAGGCTGAGGCTACAAAACTTTTTGTTAATACTTATCTTGCTCTGAGAGTTTCTTACTTCAATGAGCTTGATACTTATGCTGAGATCAAAGGACTTAAGACCGCTGACATCATTAAGGGAGTTTGCTTAGATCCCAGAGTTGGCGACTACTATAATAACCCTTCATTTGGTTATGGTGGCTATTGCCTTCCTAAGGACACTAAGCAGCTTTTAGCTAACTATCAGGATGTTCCTGAGAATCTAATCCAAGCAATTGTTGAATCCAATAGAACGCGTAAGGATTTCATAGCCGATCGAGTCCTTGAGATCGCCGGAACATATGGTAACAGCGAATCCTATTCTAAGAATAAGGAACAGAAACAAAAAGAGATCGTTGTTGGCGTATACCGCCTCACAATGAAATCAAATTCAGACAACTTCCGACAGAGCTCCATTCAAGGTGTTATGAAGCGCATCAAGGCTAAAGGCGCTACAGTCATTATCTATGAACCTACTCTTGAGAATGGTACAACTTTCTTTGGTTCTCAAGTCGTAAATGACTTGAAGAAGTTCAAGAAGAAGTGCGGTTGCATAATTGCCAACCGTTACGATTCGGTTCTGGAAGACGTAGAAGACAAAGTATACACAAGAGACTTATTCAGAAGAGACTAAATAAAAAGGAGATAAACCATGAAGATCACAGTAGCAGGCGTCGGATACGTAGGACTTTCTCTTGCAGTACTTCTTGCTCAGAAGCATGATGTTACAGCAATAACAACTACGGAAGCAAAGGCAGAGAAGCTCAACAAGTTCATCTCCCCTATCCAGGATGACGAGATCGAGCGTTTTTTTAAGGAAGCACGTAATGGCGAGAGAACACTTAATCTTACTACAACCACTGATAAAGCAAAAGCTTACGGTGAAGCTGAACTCGTAATCATCGCAACTCCTACCAACTACGACGATGAGCATCATTTCTTCGATACTTCTGCTGTTGAAGATGCGATCGAATGGACGCTAAAGGTTAATCCTGATGTCCTCATGGTAATCAAGTCCACAATTCCCGTTGGATATACAGAATCTGTTAAAAAGAAGTATGGTGTAAATAACATCATCTTCTCACCTGAGTTCTTAAGAGAATCTAAAGCTCTTTACGATAATCTACACCCCAGCCGCATCGTTGTCGGCTGCGAGGACAGTCAGAAAGAACAGGCCCAGATGTTCGCGGATCTCCTGCTTGAAGGCGCAAGGACCGAGGAAGAAAGAGCCGGCCAGGAACCTCAGAACATCCCTGTTCTTCTCGCTCATCTTACTGAAGCAGAAGCCATCAAACTCTTTGCGAACACATACCTTGCTGTACGTGTCTCCTACTTCAATGAGCTTGACACATATGCTCAGACAAAGGGCTTAGATACTCAAATGATAATCGACGGTGTCTGCATGGATCCTAGGATCGGCAGCCACTACAATAACCCTAGCTTTGGTTACGGAGGATACTGCCTACCTAAAGATACAAAGCAGCTCCTTGCTAACTATAAAGATGTCCCTCAGACCATGATTGAAGCCGTAGTTAAGTCTAATACTGTCAGAAAAGACTTCATTGCAGATCAGATCATTTCAAGAGATCCTAAGGTTGTTGGCGTATATAGACTTACAATGAAATCTAACTCTGACAACTTCAGAGCATCTGCCATTCAAGGCGTCATGAAGCGTATCAAAGCAAAAGGCATCCCGGTAATTATTTATGAACCTACATTGGAAAACGGTTCTGAATTCTTCCATTCAGAAGTTGTAAATGACCTCGAAAGATTCAAGTCTGAATCCGATGTGATACTCGCTAACAGATTCGATTATGATGTCCTTGGTGACGTAGAAGATAAAGTATATACAAGAGACCTCTTCAGGAGAGATTAATATGGGTAAGACAAAAGTAGAACTTAACGGAAAGACAATACTTGTAACAGGATCACCCGGATTTGTAGGCGCAAATCTTGTTATCAGATTATTAAAGGAATTGTCTAACGGTACGGTCATCTCCCTTGATAACATGAACGATTACTACGATCCGAAGCTCAAGGAATACCGTTTAGAGCAGATCAAGGAAGTTGCTGAGACTTCACCTGTTAAACATATCTTCATCAAAGGAAGCATTGCCGATAAGGAACTTATCAACAATATCTTTAATGAATATAAGCCTTCTATCGTAGTTAACCTTGCTGCCCAGGCCGGTGTCCGTTATTCGATCGATCACCCTGATGTCTATATTGAATCAAACATAATTGGCTTTTATAACATCCTTGAAGCATGCAGATATAACGAAGTAGAACACTTAGTTTATGCTTCCAGTTCTTCTGTATACGGCGGCAACAAGAAGGTTCCCTTCTCAGTAGAAGACAAAGTAGATAACCCGGTATCTCTTTATGCCGCAACAAAAAAGAGCAATGAGTTATTGGCTCATTCTTACAGCAAGCTCTATAACATCCCTTCTACAGGATTAAGATTCTTTACAGTATACGGTCCTGCTGGACGCCCTGATATGTTCTACTATTCAGCAACAGAGAAACTAGTTGCTGGAAAGACTATTCAGATATTTAACTACGGAAACTGTAAGAGAGACTTCACCTATATCGACGATATTATTGAAGGCGTATATAGAGTAATGCAAGGTGCACCCGAAAAGATCAACGGTGAAGACGGTCTCCCCTTGCCTCCTTATGCTGTATACAACATCGGTGGCGGCACACCGGAAAACCTTTTAGACTTCGTCTCTACATTACAGGAAGAACTTGTTAGAGCAGAAGTCCTCCCTGCTGACTATGATTTTGAGGGTCACAGAGAATTAGTAGGAATGCAGCCAGGAGATGTACCTGTTACATATGCAGATAGTAAAGCTTTGGAAGATGATTATGGATTTAGGCCAACTATTGGGATCAAAGAAGGATTAAGAAAGTTCGCGGAGTGGTATAAAGAGTATACACAATAAGCATCAAAGTCCATACTGGAAGAATGCTGCCGTCAGGCTCTTAAAATGAACCATCCGACATATACCTTTGTTAAGAACACGATAGCTGCTATAGCATCTGAGCATTTTAAGAAGGATCTGATACAACAGAACAACGCCCGCAACAAAATCGCTTATGTAATGGGTTCCGATGCATATGAACTTGACCATCTCCTTAGTAAGAGCAGTGATCTTGCCAAGAATAGCAGCAAGGATGGTGACAGAAAACGAGAAAACCCAGAACTAAAGTATTAAATGGTCTTGTTGACAACCTTAATGAGATGGGAATGTCAGAAATGGCCTTATCGCTTGATACGCTTTACTATTCTTCTGATTTCACTAAACTGGATAATCTGACAGTTGTATCCATGCTTGTAGAATCCCAATACACTCAATGGAGTAACCGGAGATTCGAGAACCGATTGAAACGGGCACGTCTGAACGGCTGTCCGCAGCAATTATCTAATTGTCAGGATTCCAGCGACAGAAGCTATGAACCTACAGGCATTAAAGATGTGCTATCCAACTTGAACTTTATAAGTGATCACTTGAATGTATGCATTAACTGTTTCTAAGATACAGCGTATAACTTCCGTTTGAATATATCTCAGAATAATTATCCGCAATTGCCCTATTAATCTCATCAGATTCGACCATATCATCCGTAACTGTTACGATATACGTGCTACCTTCAAAGCAGATCCATGTGGCGATTTCCTGCTCCAATACCGGAATCAACTCGATATAATGCGACTGCCAGTCCATGTACTTATACGCAGGAAGAATATTTGTTACACCGTACCACCTGGACCATAAAGCATTGCCGAAGCAGTAGACACTGTCCTTATTTTCATCAGGGATATGGGAAGCAATATCAAGTGCATCACTATTTTCTTCACTCGTGTAGATATGTTTTGCGATTGAAGGATTCGATTGAAGTTTTGCTGTAACACCATCCAACGAACCTCCATAAGGCTGAGCAATTACATAAGAATAGACAGTAAACACTGCCTTGGACGCACCTATTGCAATCCGTACCGAATTGAACGCTAAAAGTACAGCAAAGCATAATAAGCATACTATATTCTTCTTAGCCTTCAAAACAGTGCCACCGTTCCTATATGCGATGAAGAGCGCCAACGCAACATGCGGAATGAATAAAGTCAAATAATGATAATAAGCATTGCCAATTATAATGGCAATGAAAAGAAGAACTGCCGATAAGATGCTGAGAAGTTTCATGTACATTCTCTCTCGATATATGAAGCATGCGAAAACAGGAAGCAGAAGCAACAACAGGAAAAACTTGAATGACGAGATAACGTTCAAAAACTTCTCAGCAAAACCTATTTCTGCTGAGTATGCAAAGCCAAAAATAAAAACTTGGTTAAGCATCTCACCTAACATGTTTTTCGCTGCAAAGAAGATACACGGAACCGCAATAGCTCCTGCAAAGCCGGCGAAAACCATTGCGAGATTTAAAGCTGCATTCTTAAGTTCTTTTTCCTTCAGCATTACAAGGAAGGCCGTAAGCAGGATTGCACCAATCGTAGCGGCATTAGTAATCCTAATAAAACATATGACACCGACAGCAACACCATTAAAAAGAAATGCCCGTATTGAATGCTTATAACTATTCTTCTCTTCAGATTCATTAAAGTATTTTAGACAAAAATAAAGGCTTCCAAGAATCCATGGAAGACAGTATTCTTCGGTAAGATTCCCGCCTTCATAAGTATAGACCGGGACCAGCAAAACGGAAATAATAGCGACAAGTCTACAGAGCCAGACGCGACTTTTCGAGAATAGATCGGAAGTCTTGCAGACGATATAAAGACTAATCGACAGATTAATATTCTGAACGATGAACGCGCCAGTTCTTCCATAGCAGATGAGCTGACCTATGTATTCGATAAAGAAAAGATAAGGACCCTTCATGTCGAAGAAATCCTTGTAGGGCAACATGCCTTTGGTCATGCCTTGTCCTACGAGTATAAAGAATGCGGAATCATAGCCCCAGTGATTTTGCAAAAGCGGAGTAGTCGAAGTAGAATATAGTGCCGTAAAAAGTACGGCAACAAGAAGGCAAACAAGATATAATTTTGAGTTCTTAAAGACTTTACTTCTCATTATTATTCTGCCTTATGTTCACTCAGACAAGCTTCGAATTTTCAGTGGCATATCACCTGTCGAGTGCATAAATAGGAATATACTAATTGATTTTGCTCTAGCGTTATAAATATGCAATCAAGGCTCCGCAGAATCAAAACCGGATGCAATTATATCACTACTATATAGTCTTGTTATTCATGCATTTTAACTGATTTTTATTTATTTTATCGCGGATTTACTGTTTTATCGTGTAACTTTATTGTTTAAATCAGAGATAGTAAACCCCGAAAGACATTGAATTATTAGGCTTTCGGGGTTTGCTTTATTATATAAAAATCAGTTCTATCTCTAAACAAAACTATAAAAAACTATTCATCATCCGTAGTAACACCCAATTTCTTATACAATTCATTTCTCTTTATATGCTTCTTATACATTTTCTTGCCTTCACCAAGTTCTTTTTCGATGCCTCGATTTTTAAACCAAGCTTTAACTCCGTTTCTGAACAACCTAAAAAAACCACATATAAATGCAACAAACTTTTGAGAGGGATGATTCATACAATAACTGCTTGTTCTCTGTCCAACTTGAACAAAATAATTAAAGAATCCATATTTCATAATATCAAAAGAAACACTAAAGGTTTTCTTCTCATCCTCTGATTTATATGAGATTTCTTTTCTTCCAAAATTTCCATCTGAAAGAATAATTTCAGTAAGTTCATCAACAAATACATCATCAACATCAACTCCAAAATTTACTTCATATGTAAGTCCAAGATATCGGTTGCACATTCTAGTAATATATGCTGCCAATGTAAGCAATCCGGTCTTCTTTAGAAGTGGTATAAATTCTTTATTCCAAAATGATTCTTCTTGAACAGAATGAACAAACATCTCCCAATCAATAATTTGTCGTAAGCCAAGTCTGCATTGATTAAGATGTTGCTTAATATGTCCAATCAGTGTGAGACCATTCTCTGTTTGTGGTAATAGCGGAAATATATAACCATTAAGATTACAATATTCTCTTCTGTCGATTGCATTCTCAAGAAAATCATTAATATCAACATGTTGAGAATTAAAGCTTTGATGAAGCTCTATTATCACACCGTTTTTTATATATGCAACTTCACGTATATCATTAGTAATCTGATCATCATTTGCTTTACCATGATCATATGCATATCCATTAGCTTCAAGCACTTCAACTGCCTCAATAAACTTACGTCGCGGAACCAAAACATCAATATCACCCATTGCTCTTAAAAATGGTTTTGGATAATTAACGGCAGCGGCACTACCTTTAAGAATTACACATGGAATATTAGCTTTATCTAAACACTTTATTAAACGATCTTGTTCAAACACGATACGCATATACATAGCTTTATATTGCTCACATGTCGTGTCCTTAACAGGTATTACAGGGCTAATAAGAGATATTACAGTATGAGCTTTTGCTTCATCTAAAACTTCATCCCAAATAACATCTGAAGAATACGAAGGCTCAACACTAAATAGTGATCCTTTTATAGCTTCTAAAAGATTGTATTGCGACTGAGATATCATTCTTACTGTCCTATATTCAATTTACTTTCAAATCTCTTTATTTTGAATCTATTACATTTTTTGCAATCGATAAAAACTTGTGAAAAACTTCAAATATTAACTTGTTTCTTCTTAAAATTAAAACAATAAAATACAGGGAGATTGATCCGATAACAGTAATAACAAAGCAAGGCCAAAATGATTGAATATAGTACCTTATAACTAAAGAAAAAAGCACGATACCAACAATTCCAATTAATGAATCAACCATATTTCTTGCAATAATCTTATAATCAATATACTGTTTTTTGTTCGGGATTTTAAAAAAACAAATTAACAGTACAGTAACTTCTGCTATAACAGTTGTTATTGCTGCTCCTGTGCTATTTAACCAGGGAATGAAAATAAGATTCAATAAACAATTTAAAACCGCACTAATAGCAGTTGCAACTAGCAAGATTTTTTCTTTCTTTAACGGAATACATAAACAACCATTAATTAAACCGCTGAAAATAGCGAATATAAGAGCAAATGATAAAATGCGCAAAGAATAAACAGATTCAAAATATTCATCCCCGCCTAAAATTGCAACTATATCATTAGAAACGCAAATAATCCCTACACTGACAGGAATAAGTATTACTGTCAATGCACCACACATTTTTGAAAATAAAGTTCTAAATTCCTGCCACTCCTTAGCTTCTGCAAATGCAGATAATCTCGCAACCGCAACGGCATATATAGCAGTCATAATATTCTTCATAATTGTATATACTTTAACTGATAGTGCATATATACCAACATGATAGTCACCTTTTATCCAGCCCAACATGGTTGTATCAAAATTGACGTAAATTGTTACCATAATTGAATAGAAAAACAGGACAAATAAAGGTTTTAAGTGTTTGCCCAAATTGGGAGACATAGTAAAGCCTATAGAAACATATCGTCTGCAATACAACCAATTTGACAAACAAATAACGCCATTGGGAATCAATACCAAGATAGCATATACCCAATAATCCTCTGGAGATCTGATAAATAAAATAATTAGCACTAAACTAATAATGTATACGACTATAGTTCTTATTGTTATGAATAAATAATCTTCAAAAATCGTATTGACCCAGTCAAGCGCGAAAGTACGGAAAATTATCTGTATCCATAATATACCAAAAAGAAATAGGTATCCCCTAAAAGATGGAATTAGTAATACTGCACCAAAAAGCAGAATAATTGAAGCAACAGTAAAAATAAGATTAATTGTAATTACTTCAGAAATAAATGTCTTTAACTTTGTTCTATCATTTCGTATAGGTGCACCTTCACGCACAGCATAAGTGGATACACCTAACATAGCAAACATAGCAAAATATGAGATAACTGATTGAACATAATCAATTTTACCTATTCCAACAGTTCCCAATGTCTGAAGAACTATCGGATAAGTTATTAATGGAAATACTACAGATAAACACGATTTTATTACGTTTAATACTGCATTAAGTTTTATGTTCTTATTTTTCATCGTCTAATCACATATTGGAAGTGAAAATATAAATTTGATAGATTTAAAGTCTCCAGAACGTTATATTAGATGCTTTCAGTTCATCAATTCCAAAGATGCTTTTAACGTCAATTAGCACTTTCTCATCATCCTTGATATCGTCTTTGAACAATGACTTAATCTGTGTAATTGACATCGATCGATATTCATCATGGCCTACGGCAACGATTACGCAGTCAGCTTTAGGAATATCATTATAATCAACAAGATCTACACCATATTCATGTTTAGCAACGTCAACTTCAGCCCATGAATCAGTTACAATAGGATTGATCCCATATTCTTTAAGTCTATTGATGATGTCAACTACTTTGCTGTTTCTAGTATCCGGGCAATTCTCTTTAAACGTCAATCCGAGTATAACAACAGTTGCTTTTTTAGGTGCCATACCAGCTTCTATCATCTTCTTAACAGCTTTATCAGCAACGAAGGCTCCCATAGAATCATTTACTATACGACCATTAAGGATAATCTGACTATGGTAACCTAATTTTTCAGCTTCATATGTAAAATAATAAGGATCAACACCAATACAATGACCACCTACCAAGCCAGGTCTGAAGCGGAGAGCATTCCACTTTGTGTTCATACCGTCAACAACTTCGCTCGTATCAATGTTCATGCGGTCAAACACCATAGCAAGTTCATTCATAAATGCAATGTTTATATCACGCTGGCTGTTTTCAACAACCTTTACAGCCTCAGCAGTGCGCAGGTTGGAGACAGGATATGTACCAACTTCAATAACAAGATCGTATACCGCCTTAATTTCTGCCAACGAAAAATCATCAATACCAGAGACAATTTTTTGAATGTTCTCAAGTCTATGAACTTTATCTCCAGGGTTTATTCGTTCAGGTGAGTATCCAATCTTGAAATCTGTTCCACACTTAAGTCCGCTTTGCTTCTCCAAAATCGGAATGCAAACGTCTTCTGTACATCCAGGATATACTGTGGATTCATATACCACGATAGAACCAGCAGAAAGATTTCGCCCTACAGTCTCTGATGCACCTATAACTGGAGTAAGATCAGGAGTGTGATCAGTATTAACAGGTGTAGGTACTGCTACTATTATGAACTTAGAGTTTTTAAGTTCATTCTCATCAGTTGTAAACTGAATCTTAGTATTTTTAATTGCTTCATCACCAACTTCTTTGGTCGGATCAATTCCTGACTTATACAAATTGATCTTAGCTTCATTAAGATCAAACCCTATTACATTTATTCCTTTTTTTGCAAATGCATGAGCCAATGGCATACCTACGTAGCCTAGGCCAACAACAGCGAGAGATTCATTTCCATTAAGCAATTCATTTACCAACATTGTGTTTCCACCTTTCAATAGTGTTTTTCATTAGTTTTTCAACATGTGATGTTAATTGAGAGTATTCAAAATAATTCTTCAATTCATCTCCAGAATTAAAAGGAACAAGCCTTGTAATAGAACTAGTATTATATAATTTGACTAAATAATCGCAAAGACCATCAAAAGAAGCTTGTCCTCCACCCTCTTCGAAGCAATATCCATAATGGAACTTATCATCAAGATACTTCAATTCACCGTTTTGAGCGTTTCCTGCAACAAGAGTGAGTATGGGTCTATTTGCTCGAATTCCTTCATATATTTTCCCGGGGATTTCATCAAAATGATGCTTAATATTACGAGCTGCGACAACATATACATCTGAACTAGTTTGTAGATTATATATCTGTTCTCTATTTAAATAACCCAAGTCTTTCATAATAGACTGAACATTATGCTTTTCTGCTTGATTTAGAATATATTCAAATTCTTTGCCGGCATACAAAAACTCAATGTCATCTATATTAATCTCTCTTCGACTAGACAAAAATGAAAGCGCCTTAAATAGTTTATCTACGGTTAAAGCGCCGGTATACATGCTTCCCGTATAGCAAAAGACCAACCTTTTATTCTTCTTGCTTATAGTACCGCACTCATCTCTTTTCTCATATCCGTTATATATAAGATTAGGACAAGCATCTTTATACTTTCTTTTTATATCTTCGTAATATGATTTTGATACTGTTACACAAGAATCAGCCAAAGAACAATACTTCTTTTCAATTTTGCGTTGCATTGCTCCTACAATTAAACCTTTATCGTGTGCTATTCGATCACGCAAATCAAGTATCCACGGGCAGTTGAAAATATCAGATGCAACTTTGCCAGCAAAAACATTATCCAATCTTCCATAAGTTGATAAAACGACATCAAAATTCTCATTCTTAAATTCAGTCAGTGTTGCTTCTATAGAATGTAAATAATTCAAAGCTTTTTTCTCTTCTTTTTTATACTCAAACACTTTAAATACATTATGGTATATTTTTGATATTATTTTCCTTATCTTAACAGGTAAAAATGAAATTCTGCTTTTATTTCCAATGGTATGCTTATCAGAAAGCTTCCCACTCTTAAATAGTTCAGCTTCGCTATTCTTTCCTAAATAGGATATTACTCTAACCCCATATTGTTCACAGTTAAAATCTTTATCAATAAATTGCAATATTTCGCCGGAACGAACTACTGTTACATCATGCCCAGCAAGCGACAAATACTTAGCAAACATATATGGTCGAACAGCTGCCATTGCAGTATCTGGAGCAAAATAAGTTGTAATAATCAATACTTTCATTAACAATTCTCCTTAAAATTTTGAGAAGCAAAAAGAGAAAACCAAAATGTTAACATAATAAATCCAACAACATCAGATGTAATAATAAGTCCTAAATATACTATACATAAGATTCCATACCAAGATTTTTCTTTAAACCTTTTAATCATTGAATCTAAAATGGAAACTATCATTAATCCCAGACCAACATATCCATAATAATAGATTATTTCATTTAACCCGGTTATAAATCCCTTAATACGGAAGTCTTTAGGTCCTACTCCAAAAAACAATTGTAAGCCAGATAAATTTTGAACGGTATGTTCCCAATGAACTGATCTTCCAGCTATCGCATTATATCCAGATTCATCTTGACTGAAAACTCTTTTTAATATCATCTGAATAAAAGGCACTTTGCTTGCAGTAAATACAACTATAAGCAAAACAACTGCAAAAATAACCGAATATTGCAAACGGCGTTTCCAGTTTAATTCTTTAGTTTTTGTAAACAAAAGGTAAGCATAAGCAGAAATTAATAACAATATTCCAATGCCAGAAGTCGAACAAAGCATAGCTATTGATAAAAAAATGAGTTTAATCACAGAAAGATTATTCTTTCGAATATTCTGCAACAAAGCAATAATAACATACTGTGCAAAATGCGCAGGTTCCAAAAATAGTCCAGATGGTCGAAAGATGCCACCTGTAACACTATAACCTATAATTCCGGAATACTCTTCTAAAATAAACGAACCATATAAAGTCTGAAGATTAAAACCTAAAGCATAATGAAATAATGACTGAATGATCACTATAGCCGATATAAACAGTGACACTATTTCTATGGTATGTAAAGTTATCGAAATATTAAACGAATCGTGTCTAGATCCAAGTATTACAATAAATGACAAAATTAAAAACAGAGGATGTAAACCATTGCCTATATTACGAAAAATCAAATACAAAAAAAATATAGAAAGACTAAATTCTAACCTCAATTTCCAATCATTCTTATGTAGCACCAGAATTGAAAAAAAGGCCAAATAAGCAACCATCAAAGTTGAGAATCCAAACTTTGTGAATGGCACTTTATATATCATAATCACTGGTAATATGCCAAGAATTATTGAATTTAACTTGCGTACTGACATCGAATCCTCAAATGGTGTTTTTGTTGTTTATTATCTTATTCGCAGACATCATCAATAATTCTAGAAAAGTCATTAAAATATCGTCTTGGAGTAAAATTTTTAGAAGTAATTTTAGCTTTTTCACCTAATTCACTTCTTAACTGATCGTCCTTTATCAGATCACCTATATTTCTAGCCAAGTCATATGCTAATGAGCTTGTACAATCAATCCTTATAGCACTGTCTTTTGTATATTCCGGGATACCTCCATTATTGGTTGTAATAATTGGTTTTCCGGCTGTCATAGCTTCAATAACTGTCAACGGTGCGGCATCAGGACAAGTTGACGGAAGTATAATTAGGTCAGCGATGTTAGAAAAATAATACATTTTAGCATTATCCACATATCCTGTGCGAACAATCCTTGCTGTACTATTTGATATCGCTTCATCAAGTAGGTTTTCATATTTAGTTTTATCGCCGTTTTGGGATCCGCCTACAATTAACAACACACACTTATCATTATTCAAAATATTAATTGCATCAACAAGTTCTAAAACACCTTTTTCATTTGTAATTCTGCCGTAAAACAACAGCACAACATCGTCTTTACCAATACCATACTGCTCTTTTAAACTCGCGACTTCATTTTCATCAATTTTCTTCTCAATAGAATTGGCATCACAGCAGTTAAAAAGCACATAAGTATCCTTCTTGCTTCTACCTGTATGTTGAATCCAATCATTGGCGACATAGTCACTTACTGTAACTAAAGTATTTATACTTTTATCAATTCTGGTTGAAATATCGCCTTTTTTCTTTTCACCAACTCTATGTAAATGTAATAATACTTTGCCATTCTTTACGGCTTTAAACACTAATGGTGATGTATATATCTTCCAAGTCTCATTAATTACCAAATCAAATTTATTCACTTTTAAATACTTAAGAGCTTTTATAAACCCTGTAGAAAAAGGAGTAACGATTCTAAATGCTCTATATAAACCTCTTGAAATAAATCCGAAAATTCTATCAAAATGATTAGAAGGCTTAAAATACACAAATTTTGCATACTGATACTTTTTACTTTCGTACTCAGCCTGTTTATCAAGAGTGCATAATACGGTTATATTGTATTTTTTCTCGACTTCATTCTGATCAATAAATAACTGACATAGTGTTTCTATTGCGCCACCACGCACCGCAGGTAAAGGCAATCCGGACATTAACAATATACATATATTTTTCATATTAAAATCAGGGTTATTCATAACTTAATAGCCCTATAAACCTTCTTTCCAAAACTTCTGAACTCTAACACGTTAGTATTTTCTCTAATTCTTTAGATTCTAATAATATATTAAAACGAGTATTTTGGACGATGTTTTTATATAATTCTCTGTCAGAACATGAAAACCGACGATAAAGATTAATTGCTTCTTCCGCCCATTCAGCAGGACTGTTTTTAAGCGGAATATATTTAACAAGATCAGTTACTTTAGCTTCTTGAGGTATAACGTCAGCTGAAACTATACAAGGCAACCCGCTGCACTGAGCTTCTATCAATACAATTCCCAAGCCCTCAAACCTTGAGGGAAGCAGAAAAACATCCATAGCTTGATAATAATCCTGAACATTTTGAACTGAACCTTCAAAGATAACATCGATACCCAATGATCTTGATTTATTCTTAGTTTCTTCAAATAAATCCCCATCCCCGCAGATCAAAAATGCTGCTTCGGAATCTCTCTTTGAAATCTCATTAAAGATTTCCATAAGGAACAATGGATTCTTCTGATATGCAACTCTTCCGGCAAAACCATAAACATGTTTATCGGATATATTAAGGTCTCTGCGAATTTTTTCTCTGGAGTTAAGTTTAAAAGCGAACCTCTCAGTATTTATGGCGTTATAAACCATATGTGCTGGCTTACTTCCGAAGAAAAACTTCGCAGATAAATCTGAATTAGTAAGCCTTGTTATTTTTAAACATTTCTGAACTTGTCTGTTAATCGCATGAAGTGCTTTCTGAAGGAATCCACAATTATGAAGATTATTGTTATGAGCATGAATAAAAACCTTATATCCATTTACTCTAGCTAACATAGCAGGAAAAAGCCAAGCCATCGAGTACCAATTGAAGTAAACTGCATCATCAATACTCTTACGTTCTTTAAACAACTTTGACCACGATTTAAGATTCGACAACATATTTCGTTTGGGCGCTATCATCAAAGTTTCGCCTATTCCAGGCATCTTTAATGAATTACCTGTCTCATCTGTTTCAATAACATAATCAAAAATGACATTATCTGACATGTGTTCAGCCATTACAATAACAAAGGTCTCAATACCACCTTTTGTGTAACCAGCCAAACCATGAACTAATAATCGCATGTTTACTTACCTATCTCGACACAAATAGATCAAACCAGATCTATTCTTCTTCCTTCTTCATCAGAATAATAAGCCGCATAAGTAACTTTCATAACCTGAGCAGCTAAATCAAAGCAACCTTCAGGTTCCCTATCATCTCTAACAGCACCCATGAAATCTACTATTTCATTGCAGTATCCTCGGAGCATTTCATCAGCAACAAACGGTTTATTCCATCCTGTAACAATAGGAAGCATTTCGGACAGATACACTCCATCCATGCCTTCATCATCAACCATATATGTTTCCATAGCATCATTCATAGTAAGACGGCAATTGATAGCAGTATCATTTGCATAAATTTCAACATAGTTCTTACTACCGCCAAGAAGATTATCAGTTGAAATAATAGTTGCTTTGCTTCCGTCAGTAAATGTAATAATTGCAGTTCCAGCATCTTCAACATCATGTGGTCTTGCTGCAATGTGCCTATGCTCGTGCTCACTCAATCGCTTTGTGGCATAACCCATATCGCCAATAACACTTTTAACAGTAACATTCTTACCCTGCGAAATGGATTCTTGTTCTTTAAGATATAAAATAGCGCCAAGCGGGTGTACACCATTACGCATAAAAATGCCACCTCCGGTCTTGTTCCACTCGCCAGCGACTGCAGAACTTGAACCTTTAAGGCTTTCCTCACCTTTCATATAAAGAATCCTACTTTTCTTTGCTCTAATTATCTCTCCTGCTTTTAAAACTGCAGGAGAATAAACAAAGTTTTCAGCATACATAAAGCGCTTGCCAGTTTCAGAACGTACACGTCTCAAATCATCAAGATCTTCCAAAAGACACTCATACATAAATTTCTTAGAGACCTTCTCTCCGATAGGCTCTGGATCTCCCGGACGACCAAAATAACCAACAAGGGGTTTTTCACATATAACGTGCTTACCAGCACGCATAGCTTGAATAATTTCTTCTTTATGAACATAAGGAGGAGTGCATATATCAATTACATCTATTTCAGGATCATTAAGTAAGTCACTGTATTCTGTTGTGCCTTTTTCAAATCCATATAATTCTATTGCTTTATTAATCTGTTCAGCTCTTCTTGCCATAACAGTTTTCAGACGGCATGGAATATTAGATCTTTTATAGCCAAATGCATGGAGTTCTAATGCTCGACCAGCACCAACTACACCAACCGTTACAATGTCTTTCATTTGCTCCCTCCTATTCTCTTTATTGATAAGACAAAAACTTTAATTGTTCTGTAAACTGAGTATCCTTCCTCTTGGTTGCAGCAATAGCAGTCCTAGGATGCTGATTAGTAAGACCCGTAAGCATATAAGACGTGTTATAACCCCACTCAATTCCAGATTCTTTCATAGGAATCATCCAGTCCTCTATAAGTTTTAAAAGCGGTTCAACATGATACTTGTTTCCATTCAAATATGCTAGAAGCGCCTCGGAATGACAATTTCCAGCACCACGTCCCATTCCGTAAGCTGTACAATCTAGCCATTTTGCACCTAAATCTCTTGCTTCAAGGGTATTAGCAAAAGCACATTGTTGGTTATTATGAGCATGAATTCCAACTGCTATTCCAGCTGGAGACAGTATCTTTTGATATAGTCTTGTTAGTTTTCTAGCTTGTTTTGGATATAAGGCGCCATAGCTATCAACAATATATACAGCTAAAACAGGAGTTTGAGCCAGCGCATAAAGAGCCTGCGCAATTTGATCATCAGTGTTCTTTGAAATAGCCATTATATTACATGTTGTTTCATAACCCAGAGAGCTTATATAGTTGATCATTTCAACAGCTTCCGGAATCGTTTCTATATATGTTGCTATACGGAATAAATCAATAGGGCTATCTTTTCTAGGTGCAATGTCTTCTTTATAATCAGTTCTTCCGACATCAACCATTATCGATAATTTCATACGGGGATCTTTATGACCTATTGCCCTAATTACATCCTCATCACTTGTGAATTTCCACCTGCCAAAAGCAGATGTATCAAATTGTTTCTTGCTTGCTCTATAACCAAACTCCATATAATCAACACCAGCAGAGATGTTGGCATTATATAGTGCTTTTACAAAACCATCGTCAAAGAAAAAGTCATTAACCAATCCACCATCACGAAGTGTTGCATCAATTACTTTAATTCCTTCAACGTTCATTTAGAAGCATCCTCCATTTTTTTAGTTACGAGATTAACCATTTTTCCAACAACTTTAACATCCTCACTTGCGAGATCATCATCTGTAAATGTGATATTAAATTCATCTTCAATTACTGCAATAAACTGAATTAATCCCATTGAGTCAATATAACCTTCCTCAACATAATTCAAATTTAAAATATCCGTATCTTCAGGTATCGTATATTCACGCTGAATGTAATCAACAATAAAATCCTTAACATTATCCATTTTAAAAATCTCCTTTACTGATCTAATCCGGACTCTCGAACATAATCTAAAATTGCCATACGTTGTAATTTACCCATAGTATTCTTAGGTAACTTATCTACTACAAAAATCTTGTGTGGTTGTTGGAAATCTGCTAAGTTTCTAGCACAATATGTCTTAATTGCTCTCAAATTAATTTCTTGATCCTCTTTAGGAACTATGGCTAGAGCAACTATTTCACCAAGTTTATCATCTGGATAAGCAAAAGCAGCACATTCTTCGATTTCAGGTAATCTTCCGATGATCACATCTATATCGTTAGGATAGACATTTATCGCTCCAGTGATGATCAGTTCTTTTTTTCTGCCTGCAAAGTACAGATAACCGTCTTCGTCGACATAACCTAAATCACCTGTTCTAAAATAATCACCAATCATTGCAGTACGCATCATAGCTTCCTGTTTGTAATACCCCTTACACTGAAGCTTTGTTTTAACTGCAATCTCGCCGATCTCACCAGGTGCACAATCAGTATCAAAGTCTGATTCGCTCTCATCACGAAGGATTCTGATTTGAGCTTCGTCAAAAGGCTTACCAACTGATTTCTGCTTATCTTTTGTTTCCTGGAAACATATATCTGTAACTGTTGAAACTTCAGATGCACCATACATCTCGTGGAATTCACATTGCAGTAAATCGATTAATTCGTATTTAACACTTTCTTCGAGCAAAGCCGAAGAAGAAACAATGCTTCTGAAACTCGTAATCTGAGGAGCATCAGGCTTCTTAAGGAGCTCTAAAATCTGTGCTAGCTGGGCGGAAACTGCTATTGTAAAGGTCGGCTTTTGCTCTTCTACGCATTTAAGCCAGATAGCAGGTGTGAATCTAGGAAGAAGGATTGATGTAGCTCCAATAATCAACGGAAGAATAACAAGTCGCTCTGCTAAAGAATGATACAGAGGTGTAGCCGCAAGGATACTGTCGTCTTTTGTAATTTTATAAACTCTTACATGAGCCATTGATCTGTCATATTTATTGTTCTGACTTATATCAATTGGCTTAGGAGTGCCTGTAGAACCAGAAGTCATTGTAAGAATGAGACTCTCATTCCCGTCAACATCATGTTCTATGGAAGGTCTGGTATTTGGCATTTCATTTATCATCTGAAAAGATGTCGTATTAGGATATTCTTTATCAAGACAAATGGCAAAACCAGGAATATCAAGTCCTCCATACTTCTCGCAATCAGCGAAAAATGAACTTCGTGCAATTACATGCTTTATGTCACCTGCGCACATTGCTGATTTAACAGCTTCAAGCGGAAGTGAAGGGTTTAATGGAACGACACATATGCCAAGATCTGCTGCAGAAAAGAACAAAGCAACAGATTCAATACTGTTATTCATCGGAATTGCAATATGATCCCCGTACTTAGCTCCAAGCTTAATAAGAAGATTAGAATACCTGCTTACCAGGTCAGCCATATCTTTATATGAAGCTGTCTTCCCGTCGCACCAGATAGCTAATTTTTCTGGAGTTTCATCTGCATTCTTGTAGAATAAATCCGCTAATCTGCTTCTCATATAATACCTCCAATAATATTAAACTTTAGGCATAGGACGGGCCGGGTTTCCAAACATTACAGCTCCGGGCTGAACATCTTTTAATATTACTGAACCAATTCCAAGATAAGCTCCGTCGCCAATATGAATATCTTGTGCAATGCAGACACCTGCTGCCAAAAATACATCTTTACCGATAACAACATTTCTGACAACATTACAATTACCGCTAATAACTGAATAATCTCCAATTAATGTATCATGACCAATCGGAGAAGAGAGTAAAGTAACAAAATCTCCAACTGTTGAATTAGCGGAAAGCTTAGAATAGGGAAACATAATGAATCCTTCACCATAGTGAGCAAACTCTGAAAGCATTGCTGTAGGATGAATAACCGAAGCAAACTTTGCACCTTTCGCCTTCATGATCTCTACGATCTTACGCTTCAAAGCCGGAGAACCAAGCGCTAAAGCAAATTCTTCATCTTCTTTGGGCTGCCAATCCTTTATCGAACCGACAACCTTATAATCACACTCATAATTATCTAAAGCATGCTGGTCGTCATCAAGAAAACCTACGATCTCCCAAGTAGGTTTAACCTTGTTTATATCTTTAATCCACCAAAGCAGTTCTCTGCCGAATCCACCAGCACCAACTATATATATCTTCTTCATCTAATTCTCCCAATATGATCTTTAAATACAATCAGAATTTCATATAATTTCCTTCTGCATCAGTTTTCAAATCTTCAATATTTGCTATTCCAATAAATTCTCCTCGAGCACCTCCATCTTCTGCAGTAGCACCAGATCGATTAAACACAACCTTGATAGTATCAAATACACTTTTCATATCAGTAGCAAAAGAGACATGATCAACGTACCAAACATCTCCATCAAATTGTTGTTCCCAAGTCTGACTATTTCGACCATTAGCAGTGGAAGGATTTGATAATCCAGGGCGAACTTCATGACGTCTTCTTTGATATTCATTATATCGATTCAAATATCTTGTTGGCAAAGGTCTAGGGCCAATAACAGCCATATCTCCTTTAAGAATATTTATCAAACTGGGTAATTCATCTATCGAAGTCTTCCTAATGAAGTTGCCGAGCTTGGTAATTCGTTTATCATCAGGAAGAAATACTCCATTCTCATCTCTAGCATCGGTCATAGAACGGAATTTATACATGCTGAATTCCTTATCATCCTTACCGATTCTGTGTTGCTTGAAGATAATCGGACTTCCCATATCGATCCTGATCAAAAGCGATACTACTAATAAAATTGGACTTAAAACAATTAAAGCAAATAAAGACAGCAAGAAATCTAGCGGTCTCTTTATTATTCTTTCATATGGACCATATGGCTTATGATTACTCATATTTTATCTGAAGCACCTATGAATAATATCTATAACTAATTCCTGCTGTTCAACCGTCATCTTATTATCACTCGGCAAGCAAAGTCCCCTATTAAAAATATCAGCTCCAACATCATTGCCATCAATAGAGACGAACGTGTGATTACGATAGATCGGCTGCATATGCATGGGTTTCCAAATAGGTCTTCCTTCCGCATTGATAGCAGCTATAGCTTCAAGAATTTCAGTAGGACAACTCTTGCCGGATTCAGATGTGTAATGAGCTTCACAATCACCTCTTACCTGCCGGCTCATTGCTTCATTGTCAACAATAATGCAGGATAACCAATAATTGGGATCACTATTCTTTTCAATAGGATTCATCTTTACAGGGAGATCCTTAAGACCTTCTTTATATCTTTCGTATATAGCTTTTTTCTGAGCTATATGCTCATCAAGAAAAGGCAATTGACCTCTAACAACACCGGCAACAATATTGCTTATACGGTAATTATATCCAAGTTCTGTATGCTGATACCATGATGCATTATCTCTCGACTGAGTAGACCACTTACGAACTTTAACAGCTTCTTCCTCTACATCTGTTAGCAACATACCACCGGAAGAACCCGTAATAATCTTATTGCCATTAAAGGAAATAATGCTTATATCGCCAAAGCTGCCTGTTTGCTTACCCTTATATGAAGCACCCAAAGATTCTGCGGCATCTTCTACTATTAAAGCGTCATGTTTTTTGCAAATCTCTCTTATCTCATCAAGCTTACCCGGAGTACCATAAAGATTAACAAGAACAACCAATCTTACTTCGGGATAAAGCTCAAAGGCCTTCTCAAGAGCTTGGGGATCCATATTCCAAGTATCATATTCAGTATCAATGAAAACAGCTTCGCCACCTTCATATGCAACAGGATTTACAGTCGCATCAAATGTCATATCAGAACAAAACACTTTATGACCTTCTAATGTTCCGTGACCAATCCTGGGTTGACCATAAAGCCTCTCGCCTGCAAGCTTTACAGCCAAGTGGATAGCAGCAGTACCTGAAGAGAGGGCAACAGAATATTTACGACCAATCTTTTCTGCAGCAATACGTTCAATCTCATCAATGTTTGCTCCTACTGTAGAGACCCAATTTGTCTTAATTGCTTCATCTACCCAATGCTGTTCATCACCATGAACCGTCGGAGATGAAAGCCAAACCTTCTCAGTAAAAGGCTCAATCCCCTTAAATCTTAAATCCTTTGAAATGTGTATCATTGAATAGCCCCCTCAATTTAATACATCAAAACAAATATCAATAGTTATTAGGATGATACGTCGGAACAATATCCATTACATATTCCCTGATATTCTCATCATCTTCCTGACTGTCATCGTCAAGCTTGGTTAGTTTCTTCTTAAAACATTCATCATCCATTTCAATAGGCTTACCTATGAAGATCAACTTATTCTTAGTTGTCTTCATGCCTTCTTCAGCCATAAGTTTTTCTTCGTACAGCTTCTCACCGGGTCTTAAGCCGGTATATTCGATCTTAATATCAACATCAGGTCTTAAGCCGGAAAGCTTAATGAGGTTTCTGGCCATGTCATCGATCTTTACTGGCTCGCCCATATCAAGGACGAAGATCTCTCCGCCCCAGGCATAGTATGATGCCTGAAGGACAAGAGATACTGCTTCAGGTATCGTCATAAAGAAACGTGTAATATCTTTGTGAGTTACTGTTACCGGTCCGCCTTCAGCAATCTGCTTTTTGAACAGCGGGATTACAGAGCCGTTAGATCCTAATACATTTCCAAATCTGACAGCTACGAACGTAGTGTCAGGATACTGCCTTTCCATCATCTGGATTATCATTTCACAGATACGCTTTGTAGCACCCATTATATTAGTCGGGTTAACTGCTTTATCTGTGGAGATAAGTACAAACTTCCCTACGCCTGCTTCTGCAGCTGCTTTGGCAGTCTTATATGTTCCCATTACATTATTCTTTATAGCTTCGTTAGGGCTGTCTTCCATAAGAGGAACATGCTTATGAGCAGCAGCATGGAATACGATATCAGGCTTATATTGCTGCATTACAGTCTCGATCCTGTGTGAGTTTCTTACAGAACCGATAAGTGTAACCAGATCAAGTTCACTGTGCTTATATTTGCGTAAGAGTTCCTGCTGGATCTCGTATGCGTTATTCTCATAGATATCAAAAATAATAAGCTGCTTAGGGTTGTGCTTAGCAATCTGACGGCAAAGCTCTGATCCGATGGAACCGCCGCCGCCAGTTACAAGGATCGTCTTGCCTGCGATCATGCTAAATACAGCTTCATTATCTACTTCGATAGGCTCTCTTCCCAAAAGGTCAACAAGCTCTACTTCTTTGACCTGAGAGATACTTACTTCACCATTAGCAAGCTGGCTGATACCGGGTACAGTCCTAAGTTTACAACCTGTTTCCTTTGCGAGATCTAAGTATTCCTTTTTAACTATTCCGGAAGCAGAAGGCACTGCATATATAATGGTATCGATATCATACTCTGCTGCCATTGCGATAAGATCATCCTTACCGCCTACTATCGGAACACCGAAGAGTGATCTGCCAAGTTTTGAAGGGTTATCGTCAATAATGCAGATAGGAATCTGATTAGAGCTCGGGCTGTTCTGAAGCTCCTTTATCAGGATGCTTCCCGTGTTGCCACCGCCGATAATCATTACTCTTTGAATATGGGCATCTCCGTTGTTGTGAATAAGCGTAGATACTTTATGAGAATACCTTCTGATGATCCTGTAAGAGAAACGTATGCCGATATGAAAAACCATGGCACATGCAATACCGATAGCATAGAAAGATATCGGCATTCTCATCTTAAGGATGATCGATGAGATGATAAAGCTCGGGATAAGTACCAGATAAGACTTGATTACATTAAGTGCCTCTTCGATCGATACAAAAGACCAAACGCTGTGATAGAGCCTGAATCCGTAGAAGACTACGACGGTGAATAAGCACCAGAGAGGTACAAGGTATAAGAAGTATTCAAGGAATTCGGAAGGAATTGCTGAGTATTGAAGGTCAAATCTGAATAACAATGCTGCGAAGAATGAACCGAATGTCACCAGGATATCGGCAACCAATACTACGACTGCCCTACGGGCCCAGCCCTTACCCATTGTCTCGTGCTTTGCCGGTGTTTTCTTCGTGTTGTTCTCAGTGTTCGTACTCATAAAACTTCTCACTTACTTTCTGTTATTACTGTCTCAAGATTCTCGAGTATATAATCAACATCCTCATCAGTAAGTCTAGTATGAAGAGGAAGAGTAATAAGGTTGTGATAGTAATCGTATGTGTTCGGGAAATCCTTTATATCCCAGCCAAGCTGTTTATAAGCGGTCATTAACGGGAGCGGCTTAAAGTGAACATTGGAAGATACTCCGCGTTCAGCTAACTTCGTGATTAATTCGTTGCGCTTCTCTTCCGTGATATCAGGTATTCTGATAAGGTACAGATGATTGGCGCTGTCTACAGTATCAGTGTGATGAACAAGATGCTTTATTCCCAATCTGTCGCACACTTCATCGTATCTGGCGATCATCTCTACTCTTCTGTCAAGAAGCCTCTTATAACGGTCGAGCTGTCTTAAGCCGATTGCAGCAGTAATGTCGGTCATGTTTGCCTTATACCAAGGGCCGACGATATCGTATTCCCATGCTCCGACTTTAGTCTTGGCAAGAGCATCTTTGCTCTGGCCGTGGAGCGATAAGAGCTGATACATCTTATAGATCTCAGCGTTGTCGATGCCTTCTTTGTCTGTCCATGTGGATGCGCCGCCTTCAGCGGTAGTGAAGTTCTTAACGGCATGGAATGAGAATGACGTAAAGTCTGCGATAGCTCCGCAGTACTTCTTCTGTCCATTAATCTTTCTGCTCGCGCCTAATGAATGTGCGTCATCAGCAAGCACTGCTACTCTGCCAATCGACTTTTGTATTCTTGAAGAGAGATCACCAAGCATAGAGCCATCGCTATCTTTAGGTGTAAAGATGGCCTTCTTCTTTTCTGCTATAGCAAATACTTTCTCGAAGTCACAGACGATGCCTGCAAGGTCTACGACAAGTATTGCTTTAGTCTTGCTTGTTATAGCATTCTCAAGAGCCTCATAATCCATCTCAGGAGCATGAGTAAACTTATCTCCGTCCTTCTGGATATCTACGAACTTAACTGTGGCTCCGCAGTGGATAACTGCTGATGCTGAAGCAGTATAAGTGTATGCAGGGATTATTACCTCATCACCCGGACCAATGCCCAAGACTCTGAGGTTGAGTTCTTCAGCAGCTGTAGCAGAACTTAAACAAACTAATTTGTTGCTGTATTTTGCAGGATTTCTTTCGGTATCGACATCGGTATTGCCAGTCTTGATATACGCAGCCAGCCTTCTCTCAAGGAGCTTAACTCTAGGACCTGTCGTGATCCATCCGCTTCTTAATGTCTCTATGACTTCCTTGATCTCTGCTTCGCTGATATCCGGAGGTGAGAAAGGGATTACCTTCTTACCGTCAGCAGTTTGAGCTCCCGGAGCAGCAGATATAACGTCTGCCAATGAATCTTCATATCCCTTATATGTAAGAAACGATGTATAATCCTTGCACTCCAGTTGCTTATACTTGCAGAAGTCAAAAAGATAATCTCTGAGGCTGCTGTCAATGCCTGCATCAGCAATGAAAATAGCTTTGATCTGATGCTTCCTTACAACGAATTCCAGATCTTCCTTGTTATAAACAGGAATACCGTCCATCATCATGCCTGAGTTCTTATCCTTGCAGTCCAAAACCGCTACAGGTCTGTACTCTACTCCAATAGTAAGGAGCTTGATCATCTGCGAGCCGCTCTCTTTAGTACCGACTACCAATGCATTATTGGCCTTCGCCTTACCGATCGTACGTTTCTCAAGAACCGCAAACCTGTAAGCAAACCTGATAAACGCCACAAGGAACATCTGGGCAAATGCGCCCATAACATAGTACGAGATAGGCATTCTCTCATAGAAGAGAACCGTTGCCGATATGTGTACTACCGTAGTTATTAAGTTAGCAAAGAAGATCCTGTTAACATCACCGATTCCCGCATATCTCCACATTCCGCCATAAAGCTTAAAAAGGAAGAATATGACAATACAGATAACCGTATATATCGGTGCAAAGTGAATAACAGTATAGATATAATTCTCAATCTGAGGATCCAGTCTGTTGGCAATCGTAAATCTCAATACCAACGACAAAAAGTACGCAGCATTAACGGCAATGATATCAAGTAACATTATGAACGCATCGTACTTAAGAAACCGTTTAATCTTATCCATAAGCTCCTGTCTGCCCTGTTTGTAACTCAAAAATCGATATTTTCTCAAAATGTGTTTGCTGCCGCACACGAAGCATTTTAACTTCGCGTTTGTCTTATATCGTCTGCATTTTCCTGACGCGCGCAAAGGCGACGATCAATCTGTACACAGACTCCCTAAAAAAGCTAAACCTATTAATTATATACAAAAATCATTATTATTGCTAAAGAATTAATAAATTTGAGACACTTTATATGTTTTGTCACATCTTATTGTTAAAACTGCACGAATGATGACAAAAATCGCAAGTTTTTTTGCAGAGATGAAGCATTTTAGCGGTTTTCAAGGCATTGCAAAAAGAAGAAGCGGTGTTTAATCCACCGCTTCCTCGTAAAACATCTCGATTACCTTCGCCTCAAGATCTGCACTGTCTACATAATATTCTCTGAACGCCCTGTTCTCGTCAGCATCTAAAGTCTCACCTATGGTCTTCAAAGTGCCGAGATCCTGATAATCACTTAGCATATTGGCAAAGTCAGATAGCTGACTTGCGCTCATATCGCTCGTCATATAATCAGATAAAGCAAATACCATATCAAGTGCGAAGCTCGAATCGCTCTCCATCTTAGCATTGACCTGGTCTTTCCATGCATTCAGGAAGATCTGCTGCCGCTGCATACGGAATTCATTGGTATCATTCTCAAGGCTCATGCGTGATCTTACAAAAAGCTCAGCTTGATCATCATGCAAGGTAACAGTCGCACCTTCAACAAAAGCCGGGTCAGCAGACTCAAGACCCCCGGGAACAGTTACCGTAACGCCTCCCACCTGCTCGTTTAGTATGGAAATAGCGTCCATATCCAGAGAAATATAGTGATCAACAGGGATATCAAAAAGCAAAGCTGAAATAGCTTCAACAGTGTTAAGGCAGCGGCCAGCTTCAGTCTTACCGTAACCGTGAGCTAAACAGATCTGGGTATTAACAATATTTCCTTTCGTGCCGTCAGCAGAATAAGTCTGAACACCTGTGACAGTTTCGCGGTTTAACTGGATGGCCTGAAAGGTCTTGTTTGCGTGGTCAATCGCAAAGACATAGAGCACATCAGCCTGGGAATTATTGATATAAGAATTAGAATCACCGATATTATCACGGTCATCTATGCCCATGATAACGATGACTTCCATATCCTGCTTCATCTGGTAATTCTTACCATTATAAAGATAATTTGAAGCCTGTCTCGTAGGACCGGTATAAGTTGAGACGTCAGATTCATCGATCTTGGGCTTGCTGATCATCTTGGTGACCGCAAGTACAGCGCCGGCAAATGCACCGATGCAAAGGATAAGACCGCCGATCTGTAATAGTGTTTCTTTCTTAATCTTTTTAGCCATGGAGATATTATACATAAAAGAACGGCGACTTCAAAAGAAGCCGCCGTATTGAAATCAACTAATTAAGTCTGATTATTTTGTAGCCTTCTTAGCGCGGATTGCGAAGATAGCGCCGCAAGAAACGAGAGCTACAGAGATCATGATGATGTAAGGAGCAGCATACTCACCTGTCTGAGCAGAAGCCTTTACAGTAGCCTTGAATACGAGGAAAGGTGAGAAATCATTGATGCCACCGATAGAAACTTCACTAGCAGCACCCTTAACGATCTCATATTTGTCAAAAGAACCATCTTTATGGAGGTGAACAATAACAGCATAATCATTAGCACCGATATCAGCAGTAATGTAAACTCTGTAAGGACCCTCAGTAGCTGAATAACCTGCGTTAGGCTCAACATTATAACCTACAAGATAAGAGAAATTACTAGCCTTAAGATCCTTATCCTTTGCTGTTAAAGCTGCATCAATACCAGGAATATCCGACACCTTAAAAGAAGTAGAAGTAATCGGATCACCATGGAAATATTGTTCTTTACTTTCGTAAGTTCCATAATCAAGAGTTACCTTAAATGTCCTTGAAGGGCTGGCAGCCATAACTGCAACACCTAACATAGCAACAACAACGCACAAAATAGGCATTGCTAAAATCTTCTTCATGTTCATTGGCAAAAATCCTCCTCAAATTTTTAACTCAATAATACTTGACTATAACACATTTTATTATTTAGTCAATAGTTGCTAAATAATTCTTGATTATTCGGCAAGATTTTAAGTTACTTCTTTGGCTATAACCAAAAATCTTCTGGTTCGATCTGTCCTGAGACAAGTTGACAGGATCAAGAGCTTATCCCCGTACTGAGGCTTGTCTTCTGTGACGAGCTGAACCTCACTGCCGGAAGTGGCATAAATCTTGTCAATGAACTTGTTATACACAGATTCATTACTCAGATCATTATAATACAAAATATGCTTAATTTCGTACGGTACTGTTGCAATTATGTGATAAATTTTGGTCTCATTTGGCAAATAGATTACAACATATTGAGCATTATTCACTATGTCAACGCCGTCGAATGAAGCCTGCAGGTTTCCGAACATCGCGCCGTCACTCATTCTGTGTCCGTAAATGATGGTACAAGGATCAGAGAAATCTGCTGAATTATAATGACCTTCCATGAAGAGCGAGCCGTTGCGGTCATACTCGCCGTTTGCTCCGTGTGACAGATAGTAGGTGTCATCACTTCCGCTTCTTAATACCGGCTGGCTTATATAAGGTGTAGTCATGTATAACCAGCCTACGATATCTGAATTAGCAGCCTTGAGCTCATCAAAATCAACGGGGCTGACATATTGATACTGGTCACCTGACTTATTGCTGTTGTCGTTAGGATCTACAGTCTGTTTTGTTGAGACCTCAATAACCGAAGGCAGCGAAGGATAAGTGAATTCCGAATAAGATGTTGTAGGAGATGTCTTCGGGGGAGCAAAATAGCCGTTAGCCCAGAAGAAATAGAACATGAGGATGCCACCCGAGATGAACATAACGGCACTCATTATTCCGTATATGACTTTCTTGTTCATTCCCTGCTCTTCCCTTTCTTATAAGGCTGCATCGAAGATCCTTCGTCCGGCGCGGATGATGTGACCTAAGGCATCCTTCTTATCCTTTTTCTGTATTAACTCAATTGCTTCAGCCATATTCGGTCTTCTGGAAGTGAGATTGTGGCTGTCAGTTCCCAAAAGATCGATCCTTCGCGTCTTAAGCAACCTTATAGCCTTTGAATATGTCGATTTCTCGATAAAAAACTCCGCATTGCACTGTATCAGCAGGTTCGGGTTCTCAAGAAGGCGGTTTACAAGCTTCTTATCCTGGTCGAAATATCTTTCGATGTGGGCAATTATAACGCGAAGGCCCAAAACAAGTGAGATCTCCTCGATCTCATCGATCATGTTCGGCTGCCAGTTCCTGAAAGGCATCTCGATGAGCATATAATCGCTCTTTCCGATGCAAAGCCTCTCAATGTCCTTTGACCTGCTCATTCCTCTGAAGTAATGCACTTCAGCGCCCGTCGTATATACAGGGACTTTGGGAAGACTTCCGAGATTATCCTCGAGCTCATGTAATGCCTTGTCACGCTTCCTGAGAAATGTCTCCGGGGAATTCATATCCGCGTAAAAGTGAGGTGTGAAGATGATTCCCTCTACACCCTGTTCTACGGAACGGGATATCATCTCTAATGACATAGCGACGTCCTTACTGCCGTCGTCTATGCCCGGAAGCATGTGACAATGTACATCGATCATTAAGATTAAGACTTAGCCTTCTTACTAGCTGCGGCGTATCCGTACTTATACTTCTTAACGTAGCCGTACTTGTACTTCTTAGACTTAGCAGCAGCGCTATTATATACGAATCCGATGACCTTTGCATCAACGAGATCGCACTGTCTCAATGTGTACTCAAGATCTGAAGCATTAGTGTAGTCGTTTCTTACTACGATGATAAGACCGTCTGTGCACTTCGAGACAACGAGAGCATCAGATACTTCACCGATCGGCGGAAGGTCAAGAAGTACTACGTCATAAGACTCAGCGAGGTTATCGATGAGGTTAGCGAATGCCTTGGAGCCCAAAAGCTCTGAAGGATTCGGCGGGATATCACCAGCCTGAACAACGTCGAAGCCCTTGATGAGGACATCCTTATGAAGTGTAGCCTTCTCGCTGTTGATGCCTGCCAAAAGGTTAGAAAGTCCTGTAGTCTTAGCAAGACCGAGCTTCTTTCTGATAGTAGGAAGTCGGAGATCGCACTCGACGAGGATAACCTTACGGCCGGACTCAGCGATGGAATATGCAAGATTGATGATGGTAAGCGACTTACCTTCGCCGTGAACGGAGCTGGTTAAGCCGATAACTCGTGCGTTACGGTCATTTCGCTTTGTAGCGAACATGAGGTTTGTTCTCAAGAGGTTATAAGCTTCACGGCCCTCGAAGTTAAGCTTTGAGCCGATAAACTGCTTATTATTCTCATAACTCTTAGGTAATATCTTCTTTGATTTCTTAGAATTAGCCATGGATCACACCTCACTTTCCTTATCCTGCTTGGATGAACCATCAGAAGAAATATCAGATGTGGCATTGCCGGGTCTTCTGGCATTGGCACTGGCCTGAGCATACGACTTGCTGTAGCTTCCGCCGTATCCGCCATAACCATAGTAATTGCTCTGTGATGCTTCGAGGAGATCCGGGATAGTAGCAAGGACAGGAATATCCTTGTACTTGTCGAGCAGGAACTCTTCTTCTCTGATCGTGCTGTCCATGAGCGATCTGAGGATAACGATACCGCAAGCGATAACGAAGCCCAAAAGCATACCGATCGCTGTGTTCTTTGTATAGCTCGGTGAGGCAGCGGATCTTGCGACGACCGCATAATCGATAACGCTAACTGATGAACCTTCAACAATACCGGAGATACCTGAATTCTGGTCGATCATGATCTCAACGATACGGTTGCAGACATTTGCAGCCATCTCAGGATCTTCATCAGTTACAGTGATCTTAAAAACAGGAGTGTTGCCCTCGGAGCTTCCGGATACCTTACTTCTGAGCTGCTCATAAGTAAAAGGAAGCTCGCCCTCTTTGATAGCCTTCTCCAATGTGGTACGGCTCTTGAGGATAACGACGTATGTATCAATGAGTGAATTTGACGCATTGATATCACCGCTCGTGATGTTTACCTTTGAAGAACCGATGCTCAAAGAGTTGTTGTTAACGTATAAAAGTGCTGAAGACTTATAGAGCGGTACGATAAAGAAAAGCGTATACACGAAGAAAAGGACACCGCCCACGAAAGCCGCAGCTGCGATAACCCAGATCTTGCTCCACAAGACTTTAAGCAGTTTCAGCAGATCGATCTCCTGAACCTCTTGCTTGTTTTGAAGATTATTAGTCATTTACCGACTCCTCAACTTATACATATGTTTCTAATCTAACTTATTTACTTTATCACAACTTTTCTCAATTTATATTGTAAATTTATTACAATAATTAACTTTTATACTGCTTTATTAGGGTAAAAACTGTCAAATGACATTGATATGCTCACCTTGGCGGCGAAAACATACCTTCCCCAATCCCCTGTTTTTTTGTCGCATTTTTCTCTGAAAACAGACAAAACACCGAAGAATTCCCTACAAGGATCTCCAAACGTCTACAGGATTTGTCGCACAAAAATGTAGAACTTTGGAGTTCCTTGTCGGAAAAAATCCAAGAATTGTCGGTTTCCGACAAAAAAATACGACAAGAAATAAGGAATTCGAGCGCCTGTTTTTTGCGGTTAAAAATTGTGAATTTGTGCGTTTGAGGCGCTGTTTTCGCGCGGGCAACTGCAGCAAAAACAAAGGCGGCCTCAAGTGTGAAGTGAACCCCTGAAGTTTGTCCAACTTCAGGGGTTCACTTCAGTGAGACCGCCTTATTAAAGTCTTGTTTTCGCTCAAACTCAGATCTTATCCAGCGCCTGCTTGAGATCTGCGATGATATCGTCAGGATCTTCCATACCTACGGAGAATCTGATGAGATCTCCGGGGATGCCAGCTTCTGCGAGCTGCTCGTCGGTGAGCTGTCTGTGTGTATGAGAAGCCGGGTGCAGGAGCAATGTCTTGCAGTCAGCAACGTGTGTTGCGATAGTAGCGAACTTCAAGGAATCCATGAACTTGATGGATGCTTCCCTGCCGCCCTTAACGCCAAAGCACATTACGCCGCATGTTCCCTTGGGGCAGTACTTCTGAGCGAGCTCATACTGGGAGTCAGAAGGAAGTCCGGGATACTTGACCCATGCAATACGGTCATCAGAAGCCAGGAACTCAGCAACCTTCTGAGCATTAGCGCAGTGGCGTGCCATACGGACAGGAAGTGACTCGAGACCGAGCTGGATGTAGTAAGCATTCTGGGGAGACTGGATGGAGCCGAAGTCTCTCATGAGCTGGGCTGTAGCCTTTGTGATGTAAGCAGCCTTGCCGAACTTGGTTGCGTATGTGAGTCCGTGATATGACTCGTCAGGTGTGCAAAGACCCGGGAACTTGTCAGCGTGAGCCATCCAGTCGAAGTTGCCTGAATCAATGATGGCGCCGCCTACGGATGAGCCGTGGCCGTCAATGTACTTGGTTGTTGAGTGTGTAACGATATCGCAGCCGAACTCGAAAGGACGGCAGTTTACAGGTGTTGCGAACGTATTGTCCATGATGAGCGGGATGCCGTTGTTGTGAGCGAGAGTAGCGAACTTCTCGATATCAAGGACATCAACAGTAGGATTTGTGATCGTCTCGCCAAATACGCACTTTGTATTGGGACGGATGTACTTCTGGAGTTCTTCGAGAGGAAGTGACTGGTCAACGAATGTGCACTCGATGCCCATCTTCTTGAATGTAACGCCGAAGAGATTGTATGTTCCGCCGTAGATATTAGCTGAAGCGATGAAGTGGTCTCCTGCCTCGCAGATGTTGAATACTGCGAAGAAGTTTGCAGCCTGGCCGGAGCATGTGAGCATTCCTGCGAAGCCGCCTTCCATAGCGCAGAGTTTGGAAGCTACGAAATCATTAGTAGGGTTCTGAAGTCTTGTATAGAAATAGCCGGAAGCCTCAAGGTCAAAGAGCTTTCCCATGTCTTCGGAAGTAGCATACTTCCATGTGGTGCTCTGATAGATCGGGACCTGACGAGGTTCGCCGTTGCCCGGAGTGTATCCGCCGTGAAGTGCGATTGTGTCAACTGTGCTCATTTGCTTGTCCTTCTTTCCTATTATTCTTCATCGCCTGAAATAGCGAGAGATTCAATGTAGACCGACGGAGTAAAGAATTCGCCTTCGCCGGAAGGCAGGTTGATTACATCCTTACCTATAGACTTGATAGATTTTAATACATCATAGAAGTTTCCTGCAACAGTAATTTGCTCGACAGGTCTTCCCTTCTTGCCGTTCTCGATGAGATATCCTTCGCAAAGCAGCGAGAAATCACCACTAATCGCGTTAACTCCGGCATGAAGACCTGACAGATCAGTAAGGATAATGCCCTCGCCTACTTCTTCTACGAGCTGGTCAAAATCTTTCTCACCGGGTTCAACGATCAGGTTCGTAGGCATCTCAGATACTGCGCTTCCGCTCCTGAAGCCGTTGCCCGTAGAAGCTTTTCCTGCCTTGTAAGCAGACTTAAGATCGTACAGAGCCGTAGCGAAAACGCCCTTGTCGATGATGGCTTTCTCAGTCGTGAGCACGCCCTCGTCATCGAACGGGATCTTGGTAAGAGCCTTGTCGTACATAGGGATCTCTTTGACTGTCAGCACGTCAGAAGCGATCTGTGTACCTTCCTTATCAGCCAGGAGTGACAGGCCTCTCTGCATCGTGGTTGCAAGGAAATTTCCGAAGAAGACCATAAAGAACTGTTGGAAAGCCTCTCTCTTAAGTATTGTCTTGTAGCTTCCGGCTTTACAGGACTTGGCGCCCATCTTGCCGATAAGGTTCTCCTTAAATGTCGCAAGGAACTTATCCATGTCAAAATCGTCAATGTCCTTGCCGATCCAGAAATGGCCGCCGCTCTTGACGCTGCCGTCTGAATCAGTGGCTCTTGCACCCGCATATAGCGAGATGCCGTCAGTGTCTCTGAACGAGTGAAGTCCCTTGGAATTGATGATGAGATAAGGTCCTGTTCCGCAGGCAATACTCAGGAAATCGACTGCATCGATCCTGTTATCCAGCGCGAGGATCGCCTTTTCGAGCTTTAAACCAAGCTCGGAGAAAGACTTGTAAGTATTCTTCTCGTAAGCCTCTGTAACCTGCGAGAAATAAAGGTCCTTGTTGTTCTCGTCGCAATAGATGAACTGCGGATCTTCGTCGTTAAGAACTTCGCAGTTTTCCATGGCAGACTTCAGAAGATAGTCGATAGCGCTGTCATCTAAGATATTGGTTGAGCAATAGCCCATCTGGCCGTTCTTGAGGCCTCTGAATGAGAGCGTGCTGGTCGCACTGTTTTCGAAGCTTGATACCTCACCGTTGAGGATGTCCATGCTCATTGATTTATCGATCGAGAAAGAAGCTTCGCATTCCTCAAAGCCGTATTCAGTGCCGGCCTTGACGAGCTTTTCCATAAACTTTTCAGCTGATTTAATGTCCATTTGCCTGTTCCCCCTTATGCCTCTCTGCCGCCGACGAGTATCGAAGATACCCTGATCGTAGGCTGTCCGACAGTTACGGGAACGCCGCCCGAGACGGAGCCGCACATTCCTGCGGAGATCTCAAGGTCGTTGCCGACCATGTCGATATTCTTAAGGATCTCCTGGCCCTTGCCGATGAGAGTCGCTCCTCTTACGGGCTCTGCGATCTTGCCGTCCCTTATCATGAAAGCTTCGTTGGCAGCGAAGTTGAAGTCGCCCGTGGAAGTATCGACCGAGCCGCCGCCCATCTGTGTGCAATAAAGACCATACTCGGTATTTGCGATGATGTCCTTGGGATCTGTCTCGCCGTTGCAGATATATGTGTTGCTCATACGGGATGTCGGAGCATACGAATAATTCTGTCTTCTAGCGCAGCCCGTCGGCTTTGCGTTCATACGGCGTGCACCGAGCTCGTCGATCAGGTAATTCTTGAGGATGCCATTCTCAATGAGGAGAAGATCTGATGAAGTGTTGCCTTCATCGTCAGTGCCGTAAGATCCCCAGGCGCCGTCGATCCGGGCGTTATCTCTTGCGCTTACAATAGGAGAAGCGATCTGCTCACCGAGCTTGTCTGTGAAGTAGGACATCTTGATGCCTACTGATGTTGCTTCAAGAGCATGTCCGCATGCCTCGTGGAAGATAACTCCGCCAAAGCCGTTGCCTAAAATAACAGGCATCTTTGCTGAAGGCGCATAACCTGCATTGACCATTCTGATGGCCGTATCGCAGGCCTCTCTAGTCTTATCGATTATCGGATACTCATTGATGAACTCATATCCGCGCATCGTTCCCGGAGCTACCCTGCCGCTCTGTTTCTCGTTGTCCTTCGTAGCGATAGTCTCGATCGAGAGCCTGATCCTCTTGGTGGTATCTTCGGCGTTAACACCTCGGGTGTTGATGATCTTGGCAGTCCTTGTTGTTGCTGCAAGGCTTGAAGCCGCCTGAGTGATCAGCGGATTGTAGCTCAAAGCATAATCTGATGACTTTCTCAAGAAATCGACCATATCCTTCTTAGGTACAGACATCGGATCGATCTCGATGGTTGACTTGGTCGTCTTGCACAGGTCCTTGAGTGCTTCGATCGCGCCCTTGTCGTTGCCCTTGATGGCTGCAGCAGCTTCCTTGGCAAGCTTCAATAGGACTTCGATATCGTTATCACTTGAATAAACATAGACTGAATTGGTTCCGGCCAAGAGTCTGATACCAGTACCGGAATCGTAGCCTGTAGCGGCTCTGATGACCTGGCCGTTAAGAAGAGCCACCGACTTGACCTCAGCTACCTCCTGATACACTTCGGCAAAATCTGCCGTCGTTGACATTGCCGCTTCTAATATCCTTTGGCAATCACTGTCGTTAAACATATATGTACCTCATTCTAAATCAATATCTGCTATTATATCCCAAGTGTGTGTGTCGGGCGCCAAATCATTTTTACGTACGCCTGTTGTATCGATACGGCAGTGACGCAAAGTGACACGTTTTGCCTCTGTTTTGTGTCATTTTTCGTCACTTCTGAGGATATTGCCGCGAAGTGACACGTTTTGGCCCCCAATCGTGTCATTTTTCGTCACCGGCAACCCGAAAACAAGTTCGCAACCGATGGACCCCCAATCGTGTCATTTTTCGTCACCGGCAACTCGAAAACAAGTTCGCAACCGAATCTGATAATGCATCCCCGTTTCTGCCTATAAAAACTTTGAGGGGGTCACGCCCCCCTCAAATTAATAACGCTTAATCTTCTTGGATGTGTTCTTCTCGAACTCCGTCATCCTCAAGACTGTGTTCTTGATCTTCTTATAACTTTCGAGCTTCTCATTCGTGGCAGTGACAACTTCCTTTAAGATCGCCATGATCTGCTCTTCGGTAGGATCTTCATCCGTGCCGAGCTTAGCCTTGATCTCCTCGAGATCCGGAAAGATCGTTGCAGTTACGACGATGTCGTCCTTTACCTTATCTTCAACGCCTGATACGACAGACTCTGCTACGTAAGGGCTAAGGCTCAAAAGATACTCGATCTCTTCAGGGAAAACGTTCTTGCCGTTCTTGGCGATGATAACGTTCTTCTTACGGCCTGTGATGATGCAGAAGCCGTCCTCATCGATGTAGCCCAAGTCACCGGTGTGATAGTAACCGTCTTTATCAAGTGCGAGCGCTGTATTCTCGGGATCGTTGTAGTAACCGAGGAAGTTGTTATCGCCCTTGGAGATGAACTCGCCGATGCCGTCAGAGTCAGGATCAAGGATCTTAACTTCACAGCCCGGAAGAGGCAGACCTGCTGCGTGGTTCTTAAATGCAACGTCACGGTTAAGTGCAAGGATAGGAGCGCACTCAGTAAGGCCGTAGCCCTGAACGCATAAGAAACCGATGTCCTGGAAGAACTGCAATATCTCAGGGTTAACCGGAGCGCCGCCCAGGATGATAAGTCTCATCCTGCCGCCGAATACATCGTGGATCTGCTTGAAGAGCTTTCTTCTCATCTTGTTGGAAAGATGCAGTGTCCTTGCAAGCTTTATACCTGTCTTAAGCTTCTTAGCCTTCTTAGGATCTGCATTAACGCCCTTCATGATCTTCTTGTAGAAGAGCTCGAGCATAACGGGAACCATAAGGATAGCCGTAGGTCTTGCTTCCTGAATGTTCTGCGCTATGTATCTCAAACCTTCGCAGATGGCAACAGTAGTACCTCTGTAGACCTGGCCCAAGAAGCCGCAGGTGCACTCATAAGTGTGATGCAAAGGAAGTACTGAAAGCCAGACTTCGTTGATATCGATATAGAGCATCGAGAACATCGACATGAGGTTCTTGCAGATATTTCGCTGGCAGAGCATAACAGCCTTAGACTTAGCTGTGGTACCTGATGTAAACAGAAGGATCGTCATCTCTTCAGGATCGATCGTAGCCTCTGTGAAGACCTTATCGCCAGCTGCGAGCTTCGCTTCACCGATCTTGAGGCAGTCGTTGTAGTAAAGGAATCTGTCGTCATCTGTCTCATCCATGCAGATCCAGTACTTAACTGTATCTACTTTTCCGTACACCTGGTTAATGATGTCGAGCTTTGACTTGGAGAAAACGATGATGTTTACTTCAGCTCTGGTAAGCATGTTGTATACGTCATCTACCGGAAGCTCCTTATCGAGAGGAACTACGCAGCCTGTACCGTTGGTAGTAGCCAGATAAGTGGTGTACCATTCGTATCTTGTCTCGGCGAAAATCGCGACGCGCGCGCCCTTTTCGACGGTGTTGAGGAAATATGTACCGAGCGAATCGATGTCGTGATCGTACTTCTCTGTAGAGATCGGGACATATTCTCCGCCCCTCTTCTCCTTAACGAGGAAAACAGGGTTTTGCGGGAAATCCTTAACTCTGTGCTTAATTACGTCACGAAGATCGTGGATCTCTGTTATATCATACAGGTTGGCATAGGGATCTTTCATCATATCAGCAGTATCCTTTCTCGATTGCGAGTTCAGCTCTCTCCTTATTCTTGCCGCCCTTGGCGATCTCAGCATCGATAAAGCCGGGGTTAGCCTTCAGGAAGGCAGTCATGTAATCTGCAGGAGATTCAAGGAAATGAAGGATCATCTCCTTCTGCTTTTCGTTAATAATACCATTATCGGTAGCTTCATCAAAAAGGTTTTTGTCGATACCTGTAAGAGCGTGGAGCTCTACGCCGAGGTTCTTCAACACCTCTCTGCCGTTCTGGCATCTGTCTACTACTGCGACAGTGTCAGTGATCTCAGAGCCTAATCCTCTGATTACAGGGATCCATGCTCTCTCGTAGGATGAAGCTTCTGTGATAAGGTCTGCGATATGAAGAGCCTTCTTACCTGTAAGGTCGATATCCTTGGTATCTACGGCAGGTCCTTCGATGTTCTCTGAATATACGGATGTCATGTCCTTGTAGATCGTGAGATGAGGCTTGCCTAAAAGGTATGCAGGCATCATGGAGAAGAAATAGTCTCTTCTCTCACCGCCTGAGATGTAATCAAAATCAAGTACCTTAGCTGCTTCAGCGAGCTTATCGGATACCATCTTGAACGTGCCGCCCTTGTTGTAGTATGCGAGCATCATGTCGAAGATCTCCTCCGGAGCCGTGAGCCTGTTATCTGCAATGGCCTTCTCTATCCTCTTCAGGACTTCACCTGCAGCTGCTTCGTTCTCGAGAAGGAAGTGTGTGTTGATGAAAAAAGGTCCGAGTCTTCCTGATGTGTACCAGAAAGGCTGATTCTCAGGTGCTACCCTGATAGCGTTTGTTGCAAATAATGCTTCAATGATCTTGTTTTCCATGATCTGTCTCCTTGTATTCTTACCAGCGCTGCAATGTGCCGGTAAGGTCTTTTAATTCCAAATTGTTATCTTTGCAGTACTTGTCGAGATCTTCGGTGATCTGAACAGGAAGTGCGGGATGAACGAGGCATGCAGTTCCGATCTCAACGGCAGAAGCGCCTGCGATCATGAACTCGATTACGTCCCTGTAATCAGCAATACCGCCGCATCCAACGATCGGGATGTCCAGGACTTGGCTGCATTCTGCCACCATGCGGATAGCTACGGGCTTAACTGCGGGACCTGAATATCCGCCTGTATTGTTGGTAAGGACCGGTCTTCTGGTCCTTATGTCGATACGCATGCCCATCAGAGTATTGATGAGAACTACCGCATCTGCGCCGCCGTCCTGGGCAGCCAGTGCGGTTGCCTTGATATCCGTTACGTTAGGTGTGAGCTTGATCCACAAAGGAAGATCTGTAAGCTTACGAAGCTCACTTACAATCTTCTTGATCTGGTTCTTGTCAGAACCTATGGACATGCATCCTTCCTTAACGTTAGGACATGAAAGATTAATCTCAAGAGCATCAATCTTATCCTTGTGAGGATCCAATGTCTTTACCATGTCGATATAGTCTTCTGTGGAATGACCTGCAACGTTTACGATAACGCCTGTATCAAGTGTATTCATAAAGTCGAGATCGTGCTTGATGAAGTGCTCTACGCCGGGATTCTGAAGTCCTACGGAGTTAAGCATTCCTGCTTTACACTCAGCTACTCTTACTCCCTCATTACCTGCACGGGGCTTGATAGTAAGTCCCTTGGAAGAAAGTCCGCCGAGGATTGAAAGATCATAATACTCTGAAAGCTCGCGACCCATGTTGCATGTGCCTGATGCGAGGATCAGGGGGCTCTTAAGGAAGGTATCTCCTACTTTAACGAATAAACGCTCGCTCACCAGATCACCTCCTTAGAATCGAATACGGGGCCGTCCTTGCAGCATCTTTTGTGATCGAAGGGAACGCCCTCTTCCTCAGCCTTGATCTTGCATACGCACACAAGGCAGATACCGATGCCGCATGCCATTCTCTGCTCGAGAGATACATAGCAGTTAAGGCCCTTGCTGTCAGCCCATGCAGAAACTGCTCTCATCATAGGCATAGGTCCTACACAAAGAACTGTTGCACCGTTAATGTCTTCTTCTGAAAGTGTGTTAAGGCCGTCGCAGCAGTTGCCCTTAAGACCTGCATCTCCGGCATCAGTTGTAAGAAGATATTCAGGCTTATTCATGATGATCTGTGATGCATCACGGAAGCCCTGAACAACCTTAACATCCATACCCTTGGCCTTGAGATCCTCGTAGAGGAAATTAACCGGGAATACACCGGTTCCGCCGCCTACAAGAATGAACTTGCTGTTATCAGATGTATC